>Ga0210402_10000177_pt1 | contig 72524 bp, 61 predicted proteins | sample IncBWC7MmetaG_FD_161055 | JGI IMG/M metagenome (GOLD analysis project Ga0210402, IMG submission 161055) | Forest soil microbial communities from Barre Woods Harvard Forest LTER site, Petersham, Massachusetts, United States - Inc-BW-C-7-M | ecosystem: Environmental > Terrestrial > Soil >...
TCGGTTCGTTCAGCTTGTCGGTCGCTGACGCCCAGCAGGCGGGAGGTCTCGCGGATCGGGTATATCGGCGCGTATCTCGCGCAGCGGCATCTGGTCGAGGTGCTGAATTCGAACGCGGGCCTGAGCGATCTCACCTTTGACGAGTACGTGACTCGCATCGTTATGGCCACTCTCGGCGAAGCCTTTAGATTCTGGAACCGGCGTTCGAAACGCAAGGGCATGCAACGCCCTACCTGCGAGCGTCGTCGCGTCGCGATGCTACCGAAGCGGTATCCAGGAAATGTTGCTGGAGCCGGCGTGGCGGAACATGACCGATCCTATCGAAAGGATTTTCAGCTTGCTGGCCCGCTATCGCCGGTCTCTCGTCGAGACCGATTGCCTTTACGGCTGTTCAATCGGCAGCTTGGCCCTGGAGATCCACGAGCCTGACCCGCTGGTTCGCGACCTCTTGGCGGCAAATTTCCAGGCCTGGACCGACGCCGTGCTCGAATGCTTACTCGAGGCAGGGAGCCGTTTGCCCGACGCGCTCGACCGGCTCAGCCTCGCTGAATTCGTGTTGACGACAATGGAGGGCGCCTTGATGCAGGCACGCATCTTTCGCGACGTTGCCTACTTTGACCGAGCGGTACAGGAGCTTAGGAACTATGTCGAGATGCTGCTCTACGGATGCCCCGGGGTTTTCCTATCCTGTTCGGCAGGCCCTGGCAGACTTATCCCCTCTCTCGGATCGCAAGCAGCGCCAAGTCGATAAGGATGCGCCGGAACCGAATCCCCCGCTGAGCCGATGAATTCGACCCAGCGGAGGACATACTTCAACCGGCAAAAATTAATTGCAAGTGAAGCTTGCTGCAGCGTTCACGTCTCCGCCCACATAAGTCAATTTCTTGGGGTACGCGCACAAGAGCCGGCTTCTCGTTGCGTCGGCGGTCGTCACTGTGATTGTCGACGGCGCCGTACCACCCTCGACCCACTTGGTCAGCGCGTCGTAGGCTTGCGTCCCCTGAAGCAGCGGGGGATTTGCAGGCGGACTCACGGTGCCATTTTCGGAACCCACGCCAGAACAGTGGCCCATTCCCGGGACCAGGAAGAGGCGATAGAACTGCTGCGTTACCGAATTTCCGCCGACCACGGCGGAGACCTTTTCGTAGTAGTTTTCCGAACTCATTGCTTGCGGTACCAACGGATCCGACAAACCGTGATAGCTAAGCATCTTTCCGCCTGCGGCTCTGAAAGCAGAAAGGTCCGTGCTCTCGGTGTCGATGTTGGCGAATGCAGTGTTAAGCGCAGCTCCCACGGCGAGTTGGTTCGCGAACCCCGAGTAACTCAGATTCATCCACGCATCTTGGCCGTTTCCAGTCGCGTTCATGAAGGCGGGACCGCCATAGCTGGAGTTTTGCAAATTCAGAGCTATCTGGTCCCTTGAAAGCACGAAATTCAACGCTGTCGCGAGTTTCGTGCCGCGAGGCATGCCCCACCAAAGCTGGCCTGGCGACCGGAAGATGTTCACGCCGTTGTCCGCGACGGGTGCAGGCGCGGAACCATCCGACGTCGGGCCGTACCACACCTTGTTGAAGGTGTTCGCTTGCACTGTACTAACGCAGCTCGAAGTGTTGTTCGTGCCACCGCTCGCCGTGCACAACACAGAGGCGTCAGTAGTCGGATCGTACTTACACTGCGGCGGGTCGGCGATATAGCCGTCATGTTGTCCGGTGAGGCTCGTGTCACAGGCGCTAACCGCAGATCCGGAAACCAAAGCACGCTGAGCGGCCGTCAGTGCAGTGTAGCTGCCCAGGTCCCTTAGTTGGACAAAGCCTGGATACAGGTCGGCGGGGAAAAATCGTGTTTGCGCTATTGACGGCGCTCCAGCAAGGATGCCGTTGTAGTCGCCCGGAAAGGTTTGAGCCTCGGCGAACCCTTGTCGTCCACCGCCCGAGCAGCCGTCAACATAGGAGAACGATTGAGGAGTCAGGTAATACGCGGCTACCAGAGCCTTGGTCTTCAGGGTCATCTCGTGCGTTGCGCGAGTCGACACATCCGTCCAGAGTGTTGTGTTGATCGTCCCGTCTGGGTTCATCGCGAACGATCCGCTGCCGGCTGGGTCGGCGTGTCCGCCATCGTTAACCGCGCTCACGGCGCCTTCGTTCATGGCGATGCCCCATGTAACCCCCGTCAGGAACGGAGCAGTGCCGGCGGTGATCAGAGATGTATTTCCGATGATGGCGTTGCCACCAAATCCACCCAGAGTAATGTTGTGGATGCGCTTGTTCCAGTTGGCCGGCGACGGAAGCCACATTTCGATGTGGATTCCGGAAGATGTGGACAGAGCACCGGCTGGCCCAGGGTTGCCCGGTCCAATAGTGAGCTTTACCAGGCACATGTCGTTTGCTGCGATGGGCGGAGGTGGTGACGCTGGCGTTCCGGCAAGCGCCAAGGGATCGCCCTTCTTGAACGCTTTGACCAGGGTGACTGTCGTGTTTGCGTCCGGCTTGAACGCCGTGATCATGGAGTCGTCGCAGGTCAATAAGACCGCGTTGGCTTGGCTGATCGCCAATGCGGCGTCTTGTGGCAACAGGAGCCGTTGAGCGACAAGGCTATTTGCCGCCGCTGTCACCTTGGCAACATAATCCGCATGCGTCGGATAGCGTTCTTCCAGCGAAAGACGCGGATCACCTGCCGCAATGCGTTGCGCCTGCGTGCGGAAGAACGGAATATATCCACCCGTGAGATCGCATGAATCGCCTTCGCTGAAGCCTGGCTTGCGCACATTCCAGCCAGTGTAGGTTCCCATTGGCACCTGGACGAAGATGTCGCGCAGGCCGTCGATGGGATTGCCGTCGGCGTCGACCTGCGGCAGCAGCGTGTAATACGTCCCGCGCACAACGGGTGGCTCCGCCATCACGCCCGAGGCATCCGTAATGCTGAATAGTGGGCCGCGATCCAGGACGTTCTTCACGTTCGTGACTTGGGCAAGCGAGAAACTCGTCGCCGGAACATACGGGTAGTTGACCTGCGACACCGGCACGAGGCTTCCCGCGCTGATTCTCGAAATCATGCTCGGCGGCGGTTGGGTTCCATTGACGATCCACTGACGAAGCGCGACCAGGAGCGCCCGCTGCGCCGGGATGAATGCGTTCGGATTCGTCGGAAGCTGACAGTTCACCGGCGTGCTCGGCACGAACCCCGGCAGTTGAGTCGGATCGCCGCCGCCGTGCATGGTGCCCGACAACTCATAAATGCGTACTTCCGGCGGAATCACGACGTCGCCCTTCCCAAAGAGGCTGGTCGTATTGAGCGACATCATCGCCTGCGAATACTCGGTGTCCGTGTTGGTGTGGATGATCTTCGGACAGCTATTCGTCGCGCGGCAGCGGTCGAGGACTCCGGCGGTGATGCCGGTGAGAGGATCGAGGCTCGGCGCCCAGGTCGACGGCGACTCGGCGCCCGGATATTGGGCCTCGGTGTGCTGCGTGCCGGAAAGGCGTGTCGGTTGCGCGAAGCGGATGTTGAACGCGCCCCGGTTCGACGACTTGTGCGGTATCGCCCCTTCGAACACGAGTCGGCGAGCTTCGTCCTGATTGAAGCCGAGCTGGATGTAGGTGCGTATCCAGCGGCCGCTCTGCGACGAACCGTAGGTGATCGCGTTCTGCACCCCGCCGGCGAGCGGGTTGGTCACACCGGCGCTGCCGTAACGCAGGAACGAGACCAGATCGCGGGTGGCGGCGAAGCCGAGACCCATCACGGACGGGTTCTTCGCCGTATAGACTAGCTCGTAGATGTGGTTGGTATCGAAGCCGCCATTCAGGCATACCTTGGTCGTGCTCGGCACACCAGGGAATGGCGTCACGCTGCAGTCGGCGAATGCGAACTGGCTGTTGGGGATCGCCTCTTTCGGATCGTGTTGATGGACGCGACGAGTCAACGTTGCGTCGACATTGTTGGTGCTGACCGCCTCGTACGCAGGCACTCGCGTCAGGTCTTGCGTCGACGCAGGCGAGGTGAGGATGTACTCCGAACGCACGCGGCCGGTGATGACACTTCCATCCGGATTTTTTGCAACGGGCAAGGTAATCTGCAGACCCGTGTTGATGTCACCTTCCCATCCGTTGTCCACCAGCGTGAAGCCCTGGTTTTCGAGGAAGCCGTCACCGAGGTTGTTCGCATCGCCACCGATATTCATTTCCGGGCTGCGAATCGCGCCGCGATTCGGCACGTCGTGGAGAATCGTGCCGTTGCCTTTGCTCAGGTCGATCGGCTTGGTGATCACGACGTCCATGGAGTACTCCACCATGCCGCGCGCGTTCCTCGGCGCAAGCTGCACATCGGTGATGACCGCATTGAGCGGATCGTTCGGATCGACCTCACCCGACGCCCTCCCGACGAGAGTTTCGTACTGCCCTACAGCGCCAAACGACATACCGCCAAAGGCGAGCGTTTGCCTCGTGATCTGGAGTTGTGTGATCCGCGCGTCTGCCGAATGCCCGACACCGACCAACGCAGCTGCAAGGACACAGTAAAGCGTTGCACGCGTGCGTTCACGCCGCGCTCCAAGCGACACCATGTCGCGGAGCGCCCTAAGTTTCTCGCTCATTTTGATTCCTCCTTGACCTGAGAAGATCCTCGACCCTTGGCTCTGACGGGCCAGCCAGTATACAAACCTATCAATGGCGTGGCGGTTATATCTCCACCTTGTATACAAGATACGACTCATGGGCGGGAAAAGTCAACCACAGCATGAGACGCGGCGCCGCGCCAGCGTCGATTCGGCACCCCGCTAATCGACTAGTGAGTAGGAACACGGTCGCGCAGGGATCGAAGCTTGTATCGTGACGCCGACCGGCAGCCCTTGTTCCTCCCGAACCGTTCACTTCACAGGAGACGCCAATGCAGAAGATCACCCCTTTTCTCTGGTATTCCAAAGAGGCCGAGGAGGCCGCGGCGTTTTACGCCACCGTCTTTCCGCACTCACGCGTCAGCCGCGTCACGGCGCTGCCGAGCGAATCGCCCAGCGGACCGCCCGGATCGGTGAAGGTCGTCGAGTTCGTTCTCTTCGGCCAGCCCTTCATCGCCATGAGCGCCGGGCCGCTCGATCCATTCAACCACGCGGTGTCCTTCGTCGTGAACTGTGACGATCAGGCCGAACTCGACCGCTACTGGAACGCACTTCTCGAGGGCGGCTCGGCAGAGCAGTGCGGCTGGCTGAAAGATCGCTTCGGCCTCTCGTGGCAGATCGTCCCGACCGTTCTCGGTGAGATGATGGCCTCGCCGGATCGAGGCAAGGCCAAGCGGGCGTCGGACGCGATGATGAAGATGGTCAAGATCGACATCGCTGGATTGCAGGCGGCGTTTGCCGGAACGGCGGGGGCGCGAGAGCCGGCCCGCTGATGCATGGTCGCCAAAAGTCCGCTGCAAAATCAAGAATATATAAGCCTAGGCAAATAAAGCCTTGACAATTGTTGCTCAGGCACTATATTATGCGGCATGAGCTCAACCGAGACAGCGACGAGGAAAGAGGTCTACGGCCTGAAATCGTACGATCCCAAGCGCAGCATCGGCGGCCTGCTTAGCCGCGTAAAGAACGACATCAACGGGGCGCTGGACGCCGAGCTCGCCGCCTTGGATATTACGGCCGCCCAGTTCGTCATCCTGATGTCGATCGCGCTCGGCGAAGCGGATTCCGCATGCGGATTGTGCAAGGGCATGTCGTACGACCCCGGCGCGATGACACGGATGCTCGATCGTCTCGAGCGCAGAGGGCTGGTGCGCCGTGTTGCGCACCCGAATGACCGACGCACGTCCAATCTCGAACTGACTGCCGAAGGGAAGGCGGTTTATCCCAGGCTTCGGGCGTCGGCGATGAAGGTTCTCAACCGTTTCTTGCGTGGATTTACTCAGAAGGAAGCCCGGCAGATGGAAAGCTTTCTGCAGCGGATGCTGGAGAACGGCTGATTTTTTTGCGTGCAATGTTGCCTAGGCATTTTGTGCCAAGGCAGTAATACGGAGATGACATGAAACCCAGAATTTCAATTCTCGACCGCGCGTTTGCCTACAAACCGTCCTATGCGACGGCGATCGCCGAAACGTGGCGCCGCTTCGGCTGGCGCCCGGCAACGCGTGATGCGCAGGAACCGCAAGCGCGGCCTCGCACATTCAGCCAACCGCTGCGCACGTGGAAGAGCGAACGAGCGACAAACCATGGTGGATCGATTTGAGAGCGGTTGAATGGATGCTCCGTCAGTTCCGTTCGGTGGGCCCCTACCTGGCCATCGAACTGGTCTTGCCCGGTGGCTCAATCGTAGCCTTGCTGCTTTGGATCTATCGACACAGAGCCGCGGCGCGCCAAACGGCGACGTGACTTGACGTACTCCAAACTGCGACCACTCCGGCGCGGTGGTCCGGCGGCGCCCGGCGCAGACGTCGGGATCTCCGCCAAGGAGCTCGCGTCGGTGCCCGCTGTCATCGCGAGCGCGTTCGGCAAGCTTAATCTCGAGCGGCGCGCCCGCCTGCTGGGCCGCCTGCTTGGTTCGGTCGGGCCTTTGGCGCTGGTAGTGATCGGTGGTGGTGGATTCGCCAAATATCTGCGAAACGCCGGATGGCCCGAGATTCCGATATCGTTCGAGGACGCAGCTCGCGCAACGTCGAGCCAGGTTTTTGACCTCGTGCGCTACGTGGAGCAAAGCAATCCGCGCGTTGTCGACGGTCTCCTGGCCGCGCTTTTGCAGGACGGGACGACGATGACGGCGCTTGGTGCATCGGTTGCGGTTATTGCGATCAAGCAGCTCTCGGCTCGCCGCGGATGGAGGCCGGAAACGCCCATCAAGAAATGATACTTCGCGCAGCGCGGATCTTTGTTGCTTTGGCAGCTTCGCATTTCCTTTACTGCTTTGCCCTGCCTCTAGGAACATGTCCATAAGCGATACGCCACCGCTGACGATACTCGGCACGTCAACATCGACTCGAGCTTGCAGGAGCTCGACAATCACCGCCCGAATTTCGGGCGCTCCATGAAGGACCGCGGCGGATGCGGCATTGGGTACGTTGCTCCACAAGGATGTCCACAGAAATTGTGGATAACTCCGTCGTCATTTTCCGCACTCGTAAGGTGCTCTTTGCAATGCTATAAGTCGGTGACTGACAGTCGGTAGGCGTTTTTTATGCATGGCAGTTATCAACGACTCGCGTTGGATAAGCGGGCCAGCGCGCGGTTCGAGGCGGAGCCTTCAATCAGGGGCGCGAAGACGATTGCACCGTGAGGCTTGGTCCCAGCGTCCACTCTATCCGGCGCGACGCCCGGTCTTCTTTTGGCATGAGTTCCGGCGGTAGCAACCGCCCAGACTGTAACAATCGCGGTTCAAAGTTACGGTAGGATGATCCGATCTTCTCGAAGGGAGGCCTTGAATGGCCGACAGCAAAAGGAAAAGCTTTGATCTTGGCAAAAGCGGCTCCATCACCTGCCATGTGTCCGAGGACGGCAAGAGATTATTGATCGATTTCGATGTCGACAAGAAAGGCTTGACCAAAACCGCGGTCAACGGCCTTATAGACGCGCTAAAAAACATTCGCGAGAAAATGGTGCGCTGAAGCGCGGAAGGCTAGCCTCGAAGCCAACCTTGCTCCGCTCGATGCAGCAGCGCTCCTGCAAGCTCCGTCGGCTTCAGTCCGAAGCGCGGCGCGCCTCGGAAGTAACAGTTCCGGCGGTTGTTCCATGCTCGTCAAACGGGGGCCGCAGCCTGATTCGTCGCAGGACCTCCTGTCGCATTTCTTCGAACTGCTTGCGCGTTTCCGCTTCGATGAAACTGACACCGATTACCGGAGGAATCCATACGTCGGGAATAAATTCGCCATGATTGACGATTCGGGTTCCGGTTGATTCCGCGATCAGATAGGTCGTTCCTTCCAACTTGCGCATGCTTCCGCGCAGAAGACGTGCTCGGATCTCCACAAATGGCCTGAGTTCAATCTCGCGCACGGTATTGAACGCGAAGCTCAAAGGCCCGACGGAAGCTCTGCCTTCCTGAGCGACTACAAGCCTGGCCGCCGAGCGACTGAGCACCTTGCTCGATCGCAGGTTCGTCACGATCTCCGCCATGTGATCGAAATCAGTGAGCACGCCCCACACTTCCTCCGGCGTGGCGGCAACGTGAAGGCTTGCATCAATGGTAACCAGTTCACCGGATACTTCGACGACAACCAATATCCGTGGGAACTCTGCGTCGCTGGCCAAAGAGTCAAGCGGCCAGCAGATGAGCAGGCCGACAGCGAAGCCTATCGTATGAATACCAGGCCTCGAAGGCCTTCCCCATTGTCGTCGGGGCCTCGATGGGCGTGGCCCCGGAGGATTTAGCCTTGCCGTGCCAAGCGCGACTCCAAAACTCGAGGCGGGGATCGTGGCCGTCATGCAGATCCGATAACCCCTGAGGCCTTGGTGCCACAACTTCGATAACGCACGACGCGAGACGCCCGTAAGTATGAGCCGCGCTGCAAACGTCTTCGACTATTCACTGGGAATACGGTTGCGTCGCCGGAACCGCGCCAGCAGGACGTCGTAAGGTATGGCGTAGTTGCCGGTAACCTTTCGCGCAAGTTCGCTCAAGACTGGCTTCGAGTTTAAACATAACGCTGCCGTTAGCGCCGCTGCATCGTACTGTGGCGCACTGTGGCTCTCGCGCGAGTCTGCGACTCGCCGAACGCCGATGCGAACGCGCGGTGTGGCCTGCCACTCCGGCTCGACAATGTAGTGCTGCGAAACGGTGTAATCGTGGAAAGTCATCCCCGGCCTCGAAAGACTTACTTCGGAAGGACAGTCTCGCAGTCCTTCTTTGCCGAATTATGACGTTGCCTAAACTCGGCGTGCTTGATTCGGATGCGCTTCTGTTTGGTGGCAGCAGACTGATCAGCAAAATATCGCGTGCCTTCGCGGCCCGTGGTAAGGGATGCGCCACGGCCGCCAATGACTGCGTCCCTGACACGATCCGGTCACATGGGCAGAATAGGCTGCCGCATGTGGGCGCCGTGATGCAGTAACCAAACCAAGTCTTGCCACATCCCGCCCCAGCGAACCGTTGAACGCGTCGCCCATTCGACTTCGGCGAGGTGGCCGAGCGACTCGCGTGGTGCGACCGCATCCCAACGCTCATTAAACCTCAAGCCAGGAGCTACATCTTGCACACGAACTTCAAGAAGCTTGTTGCCCTTTTTGGTTCGGCTTTGGCATTCTCGCTGTTCGCTAGCGGCGCACTCGGCGCGGTGTCCTTCCTTGCGGTCGGCGCCGGCGACGTGACGAGCAGCAGCGTGACACTTTGGACGCGAGCACAAGATCCGGCGCTTTCTCGCGGGGTCGGCATGGTCGCGTATATCTCGCCTGATCCGAGCTTTTCGACAGACGTTTCATTCTCCGCGGGCGTCAGCGATCCGGCCCACGACTACACCATCCACTTCAATGTGGTCCTCTTGAAGAGCGGTACGCGTTACTTCTACAGGTTTGTCGCAAAAGACTTCACCACGAGCCCGGTCGGCACGTTCGTGACCGCGCCAGATCCCGCGGCGCATGCGAGGGTCCGCTTCGGCTTTACCGGAGACGCCGACGGGCTCATGCGTCCTTACGGCGCGACGAATAGCGCACACTTCACCCCGCCGGGCGCGCCCGGCTTCGGTGAGCAGAACTTCGACTTTTTTGTGTGGCTGGGCGATACGATCTATGAAACTGCGAGCGGCCAGGGCACGCCGAATGATTCGCCAGCCGTTTCAACTACTCCTGCGCTGTCGGACTACTGGCGCAAATACCGCGAGCAGTTCATCCCTGTCAGCACTGGCTCGTATCCGGGATTGGAAAGCTTCTTCAGCTCGAGCGGGCATTACACCCTTCTCGACAATCATGAGCTCGGCAACCGGCAATTCATCAATGGGGGCGCGCCGGCAAACGCTCCATTCAATACAACCGACCCCTCGTTCGACGTGAACACCAGCGGGACCTACATGCATGACACAGCCGGGTTCAAGATCCAGGAGCAGGCATACACCGACTATCAGCCCATTCGTCGGGACATGGTCAGCGCTCCAGGTGACCCGCGCTCGAACGGAACTCAGAAGCTCTATTTTGCGCAGCAATGGGGCGCGAACGCCATCTTCTTCAACCTGGACGATCGCACCAATCGTGATATACGGCTGCGCAACGCTGCGGGCGATGACAACGGCGTGCGTGCAGACAACCCCGCTCGTACGATGCTCGGTGCTACCGAGCTGGCCTGGTTCGAGCAGGCGCTGCTCGCCGCGCAGCAGCAAGGCATCGTCTGGAAAATTGTCGCCGTTTCGTCGCCGATCGATCAGATCGGGCCCATCGGCGGATCCTTCACGGTTACCAACGGGCCCAACAATACGCCGAATACGTACAGCACCGTCGAGAGTGACGGCGGCAAGTCGTGGATGGGCGGCTATCGACCCGAGCGGAACCAACTCTTCAAATTCATCGCCGACAATCACATCGATCACGTCGTCTTTCTGAGCACCGACGACCACCAGTTGCGCATCAACGAGCTCGGCTACTTCACCGCCTTCGACGCGAACAACACGCCAGTGCAATCGAGCTACGTTCGCGTCCCTGGCGCTTTTTTGATCGTCGCCGGCCCGATCGGCGCCACCGGCCCCGACGGAATAACGGATCACAGCTTCGGCAATCTGTTGACGCTCGCACAGAATTTCGCCGCGCAGCAAGCCGCTCGCGGCATCGACCCGATCGGACTGGAACCGACGTTTCCGGGGCTCCGCCACGTGGTCCGCGAGGGAGACCCTTCGGCGGATCTGCTTCGCCAGCCGTTCGACTTCTACTCCCCGGATACCTTCAACTACATGGTGCTGGACGTCGACGCGTGCGCGACCTTGAGTGTCGCGGCGTGGGGAATCGACTCGTACGCTGTGAATACCTTCCCGCAACCGCCGACGCCGAGTCCGGTGCGGAAAATCATGAGCTTCGAGGTTGGAGCTGATTCTGGCAACCCATCTTGTCCGGCGCTTGCGCCTGTTGGACAGGAATGAGCGCCAGCCAAGAGGGCTAAACGCCCAGGCGCGCGGCGCCGGGTGCCTACCCGGCAGTCAGCGAAGCGGCGAAGCTCTGCACTTCATCGAGAAGACTCTGGCCCAGCCCGATCAGGTAATTCGACATGAAGTCACTGACCGGTTGGCCGCCGAACGCCGCACTCGAGAGCATGAATTTCATCTTCAGCGCGATTTGATCGCGACGCAGCGTCCACGCCGCGATCTTCTGCTGGTAGCTTTGGTACGTGACGTCCTGCTCGGCATCGCCGCTCTTGAGCGCTGCCGTCGACACCGCCAGCACGGCCCGCGCGAAGTCGCCAAACGGGGCGTCGAGCTGCTTTTCGAGTGCGGCGAGGCGTACGTAGGCGCTCTGGCTCCCGGCGAGCGCAGGCGGAAGCACGCTCGGATCGAGTGCTTCGACGAGCACGCGGCCGTCGTGCATATAGGGGTCGGTGAGGCCGGACAGCGCGAGGATCGTGGGCCGTAAATCAGCGTGATCGCTCCACACGTTCGATGTGCCCACGCGCTGCACGCCCGGCCCGACGAGGCCGAGCCACGTCTGCGCAATCTCGGGCTGAATGTCGCCGTGATTCCAGGCAAACGCAGGGTTGATGCAGGTCCTACAGGTGTTCGTCGGAAAATCGGTGAGGAAATAGTTTGCGTCGCCGAAAAACACGAAGGTCGCATTGCGGGCCGCGTCTGCCTGCACCATCATGTGAAGCATCTTCATGCCCGTCTGGTCCGCCATCTGCACCATCAAGGGGTCCGTCGCTTGCGTGTAGGGATTGGTCGCGGTGAGTCGCGCGGCGCTGCGCTCGAATTCGCGCGTGACCGGATCGAGCTGGGCGAGCGGCCCTGCGCCGCGGCGCGCCAGATAAAACGTCGGGGCGTCGTCGCCGTGAACCGTGAAAGCGTAGGGAGCAGTCGCGTCCAGAAAATTCGCGCGCAGTCCCGGGAATTGCTCGCCCCCGAGCGTGTCGATGTTGGCGTTGATCTCACCAACTTCATTGGGCGCGTAGACGCAAGGAGTGTTCACCCCGTCGCAATTGGTCTTCTGCACACCCACGAAATGATCGCCTTCATCGACCGTGAAAACGAAGAGCGTGTTGGCCTTGGTGATACCCTGCGCGGCGAGGCGTGCGAAGAATGCCGCAAACGCCTGGTCATATTGGGCGAGCTGCTGCACGTATCCCCCGTCGCCCGGCCCAAAAGCGGTGTGCGCGTTGCCGGCGACGCCGTGAAAGTCGTGGGCATCGGAGATGTACGCGTAAGTGATCGGAATACCGCGCTCCTGCATCGCCGCGACGTACGCGAGCGTCACGCTCGCCGACATGCCGTCGAAACCGGGAAAGCCTGGCTGACCGAAAGGATCTGTGATCGGCACGGCGAAGAGATCGTTCACGATCGGGCTGTTGGTGAGAAAGGGATTGATCTCCTGTGCGCCAAAGAGTCCCTTGAACCCGTTGTAGCCGGTGGGCTCGTCCGGCAGGAGATCGTCATGTCCGTTGGCGCAGACCGGGGAGCCCTGCGCGCAGTGGATGGCGAAGCCCACAAAATCCGTTTGCGCCTTCGCCCGCGCTGCGCTGCCTGACGGTGCCTGGTTCGAGGCCTGCGCCGCGAGCCATTGGGGGGATCCCGTCCCGAATACCTTGGTCATGTCGCCGGTCGCGCCCGTGCCTGTGTTCTCGAGCACGATGTTCGCGCTCGCGACTGCGCCGAAGTCGCAACCGGCGCGCGTGAACGCCACCCACGGCGCGGGCATGTTGCGCCCTTCCGGCGTGATCATGTTGGGCACCGTCGGCGTGTTGGTCGCGCTCACGCTGTCTGTCCAGTAGCCGAACGAGCTTGGAAACGAGAACGCGCCGGTGGTCGACGTACGCACGTAGCTGTTTGAAACCGTCTGCCCGTGCCGGTCGGGATACACGCCCGTGAGCGATGACAGAATGCCGCCTGCCGTATGCGAGATCAGGACCGTGTGATCGTTTGCGAGCAATGTACCGTTGCCGCGGATGAACTCGAGGAGGTGCGGCATCTGCTCGAGATCGGAAGGCACCCTCGGGTTGTCCCGCAGCAAGTGAGTATTGTCGAACTGGATATAGATCACTCGCTCGACCGCGCCGCCTGCGCCGAGTCGGCAACTCGGTGTTGCCGCCGCGCTTGCGGAGAGCGGTGGCGATTTGGTCTCCTCGGCGAGCGCCGGGGCGGCACACAGCGCGGTGACGAGCACAAGGGTCGATAGGCGGTGATAGCTCATGAAGATCTCCAAGTCCAGTTTGCTCGAGGGGTGGTCCGGACGTGTGATGATGGGCACGCACGCCAGAGGTAAGCATCGAAATCTACAAGCCGACTGTGACGCCGCCATGACCGCTTGATGACGCTTCCGCGTGACGCACCCGTGCCTGCGTTGGTGCGCCCAATTCAACGTGTTCTGCGAGTCTCGCCCGCTCAACTGAGGACAGCTGCGGGCGAGGCGATCCTTGCGCATCAGGACGTCATACCCGTCGCGTCGGAGTGGCGCGCGATGCGGTCCCGGCAATAGCGTGTCGCGGTACGTTTCGCAAACCCACGTCATCCTCGCGAAAGCGGGGATCCATCGGCGACGTGCAAAGCTGGAGCGGCTGCGCAACCAAGGCGCCAGGGGTGCATACCATTGCCGGCACGCACGTACCGTGCTTGACAATCGAAGGGGGCAAGTGCAGATTACCCGAGCACGGGCGATTTTTTTGTTGATTGCCCTACGTGCACATTCATTCCCAAAGAGGCGAACCCTGGGATTGGATGATGGCTGTTTCGGGAGGGGGGCACTCGTGTTGATCCATCCTGTGTCGGCTGCCGAGCCGGCGCTTTATTTGTAACGAAATGTATATTTTCGGGCGTAGCGCGCAGCCGAAGTCACGCTGTCCGAACTCGGGATCGCGATTCAGCGGCACAGTCATTTTGTTGCCGCCGCCGAATATGCAGGCGTTCGCTATTGCAGCTAACAGGCTCGGCGGGTCGCTTCGGCGACACCGCCACTAGAGGTACAAAAGTTTATCGAATAATCGGCCAGCATTGCTGACTGATTCTCACGTCAGGAGGAGGCGCATGAAACCAAGGCAACTCATATCGGCTCTTTTTGCAATTGCGTTGTGCAGCATCTCCTTGGCGGCGGCCGCGGATCCTGCGATGGTTGCGGCGAGGCAAAAGATCTTCGGGATCGAGAACGTTGACGCCAACACGGGGGCCGTCAGGAAGGATAAGGTCATTTTCTCCTGGCTTACGAATACGACCTATGCAGCCTCGGTGCTCGGGCGGGTGATCATGCTCGATTCCTACGTTACTCGTCTGGAGCTGACGCGAGGTAGGACGCCGTTCCTCATTCAGGACCTGGTGGACCTCAAGCCGGAGGCGATCCTGCTCGGACACGGCCATTTCGATCACGCAGACAATGCGGCCTACATCGCGAAGCGGACCAACGCGGCGATCTACGCGTCTCCGGAAACATGCGATGCGATGCAAGCGGACGTGATCAGGATGTTCAACGACCCCAACGCAATCAACGGCGGCGTCAAGATCATCCCCGATGGCAACCCGGTCAACTGCATGCCGATTGTGACGCGCGGATCGACCCCCGCAGCGGAAATCACACGGTTGAATTTCTTGGAGCCGCTGGTCTGCATCGTTGGGTTCAAGCACATGCACTCGAACGCGGTGCCGCCCGATAGCGGGTATCCTCCTTTCGTATTCAATGTGACCGTGGATCCGCGCGACCCACAGATGTACCCCCGTGGCACCTCGCTCACGCCGAGCAATCCGCCCAAGCCTGGGCAGATCAACACTCAAACTAGCGGCTCCGGCGGCCCTGGCGGCCCGATCGCGATGTTCTATGATTTCGTGCTGCGTAGCGGCTACAATTTCACCTTCGCATGGCACAACAGCACGGGCGCGTTGAAGGAAGGCCTTGCTCCGGACGGCGCATGGGGTCCGGTCGTGGGGCAGAACGTATTCAACCTGCTGGCAGCGTTGCCGCCGACCGACCTTGAGCTCGGCTCTGCGTCCTCTGCTAACACGGCCAACAACGGTAATCGCGACCTAGTACTGTACCAACAGTCTCTGCTGCCCAAGGTGTTCATCCCAGGGCATTTGACGACGGGGACCAATGGCGTCGCGGAGAGCTCTACACAAGAGATGTACTTCATGTACCGCAGCTCGTTAGCTAACGTGGCTACGGTGCAGCCGACGTACACGCCGGAAATTCGCTGGATGGTCGATCCGACGGACTACATTCGTCCGCTCGTGTTTACGCCAGGGGATCCCCGATGGTCCAATCCAGCCAAGGCAGCCCCGATCGCGCAATTCTGCAACTAGTCTTTGGTCGTTGCTCGAGTGCCCACGCGACGGCAGGTTTGACTGACTGCCTTCGCGCGGGGAGCGTTCAAATCGATTCAACACCGTAGTGCGATGAGCAGGAAATTTGTCGTTCGGGGCTTTTTTTGGCCGGCGCTCGTCGGTCTTGTCCTTTTCAACGCCGAGATTGCCTTCTCGCTCGATGCGGTTTTAGCCAAAGATCCAGGTCTGCGCGCCGGAGCCAGCGCTGGAAATCCCCTCGCGAATTTGACTCCGACTCAGTTGACGTTTTTCAACATGGGTAAGGTGTCGTTCGTGGAAGCGGAGGCGGTTGCCGACGGCCTTGGACCGGCGATGAATCTGGACAACTGCGGCGGTTGCCATTCGCAGCCGGCATTCGGTGGAACGAGCCCGTCGCAGAATCCTCAGATCGCGCTTGCCAAGTTCAACCGCGTGAATCGTGAGGGCAACTTGCCCTCATTCGTCTCGCCGGACGGGCCGGTGCGGGTGGCGCGGTTCGTGAAAAATGCCGATGGTGCGCCGGACGGAGCCGTCCACGCTTTGTTGACCATCGCCGGTCGCCCGGATGCGCCGGGATGTGCGATCGTGCAGCCGGATTTCGCGGCGGAGCTTGCGAAACATAACGTGATCTTCCGCATTCCCAGCCCGGTGTTTGGCGCGGGTCTGATCGAACAAATCCCCGACAGTGCGATACGCGCGAATCTTGCGGCGAACGCCACGCAAAAGCTAGCGCTCGGAATTCGCGGGCGCGCGAGTATCGTTGTCTCCAGCAACAAGAGTTCCGGCGGCGCAAGAGCAAACGAAATCGATGGACCGATCGCGCGGTTCGGATGGAAGGCGCACAACGCTTCTCTGCTCGTGGCGGCGGCCGAGGCTTATCACGACGAAATGGGTATCACCAACGAGCTTTTCCAGACCGAGCGCAATGAATCCGCGGCATGCCAATTCTTGTCTGTTGGTAACGACAATATCAAAATGGAAGGCATTCCGGCGATTGACTCGGTCCGCAGATACCTCAACCCGTCAGGACATCGCTATCCGCTCGACGTTGCGGCGCTCCGCGAGCGCGTTATCGCATTTGCCGCTCGAAACCCGCCAGGAGACTACTTGGCCAATACCGATGGCCAGGCGCCTGTTGACACCGTCAGCAGCATCGAAAAGTTCGCATCTTTCATGCGTTATCTGGCGCCGCCGACACCTTCTTCCGATACTCCGGGCGGAGCCGAGTCGATCACCAGGGGCAGACATCTGTTTGGCAATGTGGGATGCGCAGCGTGTCACACGCCGACATTGCGTACGGGAGACGCTACGGTCGCGGCGCTACGCAACCAACCAGTGAATCTTTACTCCGATCTTGTGCTGCACGACATGGGGCCGGGATTGGCAGATGGAGTCGCTCAGGGACAGGCAGCACCAAGAGAATTCCGCACTGCTCCATTGTGGGGTCTCGGGCAGAGGATTTATTTCCTGCACGACGGACGCACGCGGGACTTGCTGATCGCGATCGACGCGCATCGCAGCGGCAGTTCGTCCAACGGTGATTCGTCGGAAGCCAATGCCGTGATCGGTCAATTCGAGGCGCTCCCACAGAGCGGGAAACAGGATATCCTTAATTTTCTTCGCTCACTCTAAGCGCGCTGCCGTACCGGCGCATTTTTCAGTCTCGGCCTTTCTGCGATATTGTGGTATTCATCGTAAGGACGTCTCCCCGGGAATCATCCTTCTTGGCGCCCATCGATCCGCAGACATCGAAGTCCCGAATCCGAGAAGAGGCTCCAACGGCGGCTGACGATGTCGTCGAACTTTCGGGCGTACGTTTTTCCTGGCGCGCGGCTTCACCTCCCATCGTAGCCATCGAATCGTTGCGCGTTGCCCGCGGAGAGCGCCTGTTGCTGCGCGGCCCGAGTGGCAGCGGCAAATCGACCCTCTTGAGCCTGCTGGCAGGAGTTTTGAAGGCGCAGAGTGGCTCAGTGCGGGTCCTGGGGCATGAATTGGGTGCTCTTGCCGGAGCGGCACGCGATCGATTCCGCGCCGACCATATCGGCGTTATCTTTCAGATGTTCAACCTAATACCTTATCTATCGGTGCAGGAAAACGTGTGCTTGCCTTGCGCGTTCTCGAGCCGGCGCCGCGACCGCTGCGAGCAATCCGGCACAAGTGTCCGCGAAGTCGCCGCACGACTTCTCGATCACCTCGACATGGGTGGCGAGGATATGTTGCGCCGCCAAGTGACCGAGCTCAGCGTCGGACAGCAGCAGCGCGTCGCCGCGGCCCGCTCGTTGATGGGCGCTCCCGAGCTCGTGCTCGCGGACGAGCCTACATCGTCGCTCGATGCGGATCGCCGCGCAGCGTTCCTGGAGCTCCTGTTTCGTGAATGCGCGCGAGAACGCGCGACTCTGATCTTCGTCAGCCACGATCTAACGCTTGCTCCGCTATTCGATCGCGCGGTGGAGTTTGCCGACCTCAATCGCTTTGCCGGTTCATCGCCCGTCACGGCGATCCATAGGGAAGCCCGATGATCTTCCCGCTAGCCATAAAGAGCCTGCGCAATCGCAGATTTACCGCGGGACTGACGGTGCTGTCGATTGCGCTCTCGGTCGCGCTGCTGCTTGGCGTAGAACGCATTCGCCAGGAATCCCGGGAGACTTTCGCAAGCTCGGTATCCGGAACCGACCTCATCGTCGGCGCGCGCAGCAGCCCCGTGCATCTGTTGCTATCGTCGGTGTTCAGGATCGGCAACGCCACCAACAACGTCAGCTGGGAGAGCTACCGAAGGGTCGCCGCCCTCCCGGAGGTCGCATGGACGATTCCGCTGTCGCTGGGTGATTCGCACCGCGGATTCCACGTCCTTGGCACGACGCAGGATTACTTCGATCACTACCGGTTTGGCCGAGACCGCAAGCTCGAGTTGGCTCAGGGCGAGCGCTTTGCCGATGCCGATGGCGCGGTCCTCGGCGCGGAAGTGGCGGCGGCACTGGGATATCGCCTTGGGCAGCAGATCGTTATCGCGCACGGCTCCGGCGACGTGGCATTTGCGCTCCACAAGGATCATCCCTTTCACGTCGTGGGCATACTGGGGCGCACCGGTACGCCTGTCGATCGCGCGATACACGTCTCGCTGGAGGGCATGGATGCCGTGCACATGTCTGAATCGGCGGAGGCCGGTGGGGACCCACTGGCGGCCGCAATGCGGAACGCCAGGCAACGCCAAATGCAAAGTGCCGGCCGGGATGACCACGACCGCGACCACGATCAGGACCGTCACGGCGCTGGCGCAAACGAGACGCCGAAGCGGACGATCACCGCGTTCCTCGTCGGGCTCAAGTCGCGCGGCGGTGCGCTGTTTTTGCAACGCCAGGTGAACGAGTCGCGAGAGGAACCGCTCACCGCCATCCTGCCGGGCGCGACGCTGCTCGAGGTCTGGGACATCGTGGCCGGGGCGGAGAAGACCCTGATCGCGATCTCCGCTTTGGTGGTCGTCATGGGACTCGCGGGGATGCTGATCGCGCTTCTCACGGGCTTGAGCGAGCGCCGCCGGGAAATGGCTGTGTTGCGTGCAGTGGGCGCACGGCCGTGGCATGTATTCGCGCTGCTGCTCGGCGAAGCCGCGTTTCTGACGCTGCTCGGAATCGCGCTCGGTATTGCCGCGCTTTACGTCGGGTTAGGCACAGGGCAAGCTTGGCTGGAGCAGCGTCTCGGGCTGTTCATCGCGCTTCGCTGGCCCTCGGTCACCGAGTTTGGGCTTATGATGCTGGTCGCAGTATCTGGAGTACTCATCGGTCTGATCCCTGCGTACAGAATCTACCGCCTGTCGCTGGCGGATGGCATGACGATTCGAATTTGACGAGGTGCGCTCTACCACGATGAAAAGATTTCTCTACGTTCTGATTCCTTTATGTGCATTGTGGATGTCAGGCGCGTGCGCCGAGGAGCCGCGCACGCTGGGCTGGGAGGAGCTTTCCGTCAAAGTCTCCGCCGCCGACAATCCCTTCGCGACGCTATCCACCGAGCAGCTCCTCGCGCTGAGTGACGTTGCTGGCCTGCGCACCCGTAAAGCGCGTGGCGTTACGCTCACGCCGGAGGAAGTCGCCATAGAGAAGAAGGCGTTGACCAGGCTGAAGCAGGACAGCATCGACGTCGATGGGCTGCTGGCGAAACGCGACGCAATCGCCGATAAAAAACGTGCTGCCGCCAGCGCCGTGAACCCCGCGATCGACGGGAAGCTGATACGCATACCCGGCTACGTGCTACCGCTCGAGTTCTCGGGCACGAAGGTCACCGAATTTCTGCTCGTGCCCTGGGTTGGGGCATGCATCCATACGCCGCCGCCCGAGCCCAACCAGATCGTGTACGTCAAGCCCGATAAGGCCTTCGACATACGGCGCATGTTCGACGCCGTCTGGGTCACCGGCCGGATAGCCGCGACCGGAAGCAAGAGGTCGGTGGAAATCGTCGACGGGTCGGCCGATATCGACGTCGGGTACTCTTTGCGCGCGAGCCTCGTGGAACCCTATCAGCAGTAGTTAACCGCGTAGTGCAAGCGGCGCGCCGTTGTGCTCGTGCCGCAAAACGATTGCGCCGCTGTTGCAACGCAGCAATCGCAGAATTCAAATTTTGTCGAGCCTTTCTGTTGTTGATTGCACATGCTGCAATTATGATAACGGAGTCCGGCGAACATGATGTGGGACACCGATCGTGAAACACGAATATGAATGCAGCCGGTTCCCGTCGAGCGGTCGCAGTTGAAGGCATCGAACGCGGGAGGATGAAGGGAGCAAATAAGCGATCGGTTAATTCTCCCCTCTAAGCGCGCTCATCGAATCTAACAGAGGAGGTCGTGTCATGAATCGCGGACGAATGGTAATCGCCGGTCTGGCGCTGGCGATGTGTTGGTGGACTTCAGTCGCGTTGGCAGCAGCCGATCCTGCCTTGCTCAAGGCACGGCAGAAGTTCTTCGGGATCGATAACGTCGACGTGAACACGGGGGCCGTAAAGAAGGACAAGGTCATCGCTTCATGGGCGACGAACACGACCTATGTCACATCGATTCTGGGACACGTCGTCCTGCTCGACAGCTACCTGTCGCGGCCCGAGCTGCCGACCACGCCGATCGACAAGCGTTATGACCCGGTCCTGCCGCAGGACCTCATCGACGTGCACCCGGAGGCGATTTTCCTCGGGCACGGACACGGCGACCACGCGGACAACGCCGCGTACGTTGCGAAGTGGACCAACGCGCCGATCTACTCGACGCCCGAGACCTGCGACGTGATGCAGGCGGACGTCGCGAGGATGGCCGCCGACCCGAATCCTCAGAACGGCGGCGCGCCCTACCTTCCGAATGCCGATCCCGTCAACTGCATCGCGGTCGTGCCGCGCGGATCGAGGCCCGGCCAGTACGACGAAGGCCCCAACGCCGGGACGGGGAAGAGCAGCGCCACAAGGCTTTCCACGCCGCTGGATTCGCTAGTCTGTGTTCTCGCATTCAAGTTTATCCACTCGGGAACGGCGCCCGTCGATCCAACCTTCACCCACACCACGCTGAGCGATCTCGCCGATCCGCGTTACGCGGGACGCACGATCACTACGCCCACGCCGGCAATCACCTATCCGGCGATGTACCCGACGCTCACGCCCTTCACCCCGCCCACCGATCCTACGCTGAGGGTCGCGGGACAGCTCAACACGACGACGACGGGATTCGGCGGTACGGCGGGCCCGTACGAGGTCTTCTACCAGTTCGTCCTGCGCAGCGGCTATAACTTCACCCTCGTCTGGCTCAACTCCGCGGGTCCGGCGAAGGAGGGCATCGGCGTGGACCCCGGGTTCATTTCGCTGGCTAATTACAACAACCCGACGTTTGACCCGGCGGCGAAAGCTCTTGCTGCCGCGATCGGCGCGGGTCTGTACTCCCTGATGGACACCCTGCCGAACACCGACGTGCTGCTCGGCTCGATCGTCAGCCTCGGGGCGGCGGCGAACCAGCAGCGCGACATCATCATGGTCCAGGAGCACCTCAAGCCCAAGTTCTACATTCCGGGCCATCTGACCGACGTTGCGCAAAAGGGCTCGGGGATCTATCACATGATGAGCTGGCGTGAGACGGCGCTCAACATGGGCTTCGCGCAAAGCGATTGGCCGGAGTTCCGCCTGCTGATGGACCCGTTCGACTTCCTCGTTCCGCAGGTGTGGACGCCCGCTGACCCGCGTTGGTCCAACCCGGCTAAGGCGGCGCGCATCGCACAGCTCTGCAACTAGCGAGGTCTTCGCACCCCGGGACGCGCGTGCAATACCATGTCAGCGTCGCCGCTGACACCGGCCGCGTCCCGGGTCGATGCCAGAAATCGGGCCGAATTCCCGGCCCGATATTCGGTGCCAGCTAACAGAATGGAAAAAAAGCCCGCGCATGCGCGGGCCGGATTCGGTTAGCCGTTTTGGTCAAGCCGTGGAAGCGCGACGTCTTGCCAGTCCCGCGATACCCAGACCACCCAGCAGCAACGCGAGGGTAGTCGGCTCGGGCACTGCCCGGACCGAAATATTGTCGACATTGAGAAAGAAGCTGTCGTCGCGCAACCCGATGGACAGCACCGTCGACGGCCCCGTCGCCATCGGGTCGATGATGATCTGCCTGTAGTTGAAGCCGGGAATGTCCGTCGCGTCGTACACTGGGATACCGCCCCAACGAACCTGAATTTCCGTGCCATCGGTGAAGCCACTGAGATCAGCGAGCCAGAGGTGGATGTTGTAGCGTCCCCCTGCGGTTGTTGCGATGTTCTGCGAAATGAAGCCCAAATCTCCGATCGCGCCACCCGCAAACGAATGCGTCCCGCTCTCGGCATCCGCCGGAGTGGTGTCGACGAAGTAGTCGAAGCCCTCGCTAATGAAAGCCCCGGACACCGTCCAGGCGAAACCAGGGCTGGTTGTGTTCGAAGTGGCCTCGAAGCTGCCATTCGTGACCAAATTGGGCCCAAACTCCGACGTCACGGGGCCCGCAGATACGACCGAAGCGATGGCCGCGGCCAAAGCGCTAACCAGCCCAACACGCAGGGTCTTAGCCAAATTCATGAGCATCCCCCTATTTTGCCTACCCGATTACACAGGCTAGAAAGCTGCAGGCAACTTTTGCGCCATTCTGGGATTGTTAAAGGAATTCCAGCGCTTACAAAAAATCAGAGGCCAGATGTTTGCGCGACTGTAAAGAAAACTGACGACCTACCGTTAAAGGCACCCGACGTGAAGCTGGTCGGCACCGTTACCAGGACTCTACTGTGACCACGCGCTGCGCGCGATCGAACTGGACGGTTCTGTCAACGTAGCGCCACATCTCGATGCCCTCAACGGGCGTATCCTGAACGATCTCCAACGGCTCGCCCAAGATCGCTCTGACTTCGTCGGGCGCCATGCCGATGCGGGTCTCCCTCGCATCGGTCGCTTTGACGGTTGACGCAACACTGACGGGCGCCGCCTTCGGCTTTGCCTGGCTCGCAGCGGAGAGCATTGATGTCGTCTTTGCGGCCTGCGGATTCGATGGCATCCACCCGATCGAGTCGAACTGGCAGGGGAAATTCTGGTACAGCGCCGTTCCGTCCTTGGCGACGCACTTAAATATCTCCGCGGAGGCCGGCGGCGCGGCACAAAACGCCGGGAGAATCAAGGCGAAGACCGCGCGACTGTCACGCAATGGATGGCGCACGTAGTTTCCCTTCGAACGCTGCCGGATCCAGATTTAGCCCACTTCCCATTTTATCAGTATCCCCGGGAACAATTTGCTCCTGGCCGTCGCGGTAACGATCGTGGAGGTCGTACTTAGCTGCAGAATTGCGCAATCCGACCGGCTTTGTTCGGGTTGGACCAGCGCGGATCGCCCGTGCTGAAGATTTGGGGCTTCAGATAATCGAGGGGGTCGACCAACCAGCGAAGCTCAGGCCGCTGGCTGTACGGAACGCTCATCGCATCGTTCTGCTGGAACCAGCCGATGCGGTATTCCGGTGATGAGCTCGGCAGCGCGACAACAGTCTGGTGGCCCGGTATGTAGACCTGCGGCTTGACGTGCTGGTTGTACATGACTACGTCCCGTTCGCCGTTGTTGGTCTGGCCAAGACTGACAACTGACCCCAACTCCAGGTCGGTCGGCGTGAGCGAATCCATGATGTCGAACAGATGCTGCCCGATCGCGGGCGAGGGCAGACCGGGATCGGAGCCGGAGCCCTCCTTCAATGGCCCCGTCGTGTTATGCCAGACGAAGCTGAAGTTGTATCCGCTGCGCACGATGAATTGATAGAACAAGCTGATCGGTCCGTGCGAGCCGCCCGTGATCTGGATCGCCATCTGTCCGGGCACCGGCGGATTGTTCGGCGCGACGCGAGTCTGCGTCGGATACAGCGCCGCATCGCGGTTGTCAGCGATGTTGTTGATCGTGACATGCGGGAACGCCGGATCGACCGGTACCGAGCCGGAATGGATGTGCTTGAAGGCGACGATGCAAGCAAGCGGCTCCAGCTGCGGAATCTTCACGATCTCGGCGCCCGGCTGCGATCCTCGCGACACGAGGCCGATGCAATTCGGCGGACTGTTGTTGGGGATGAGCCTGACGCCGCCATTGACCGCGTTTGGATCATTCCACATGCGGGTCACGTCGGTCTGGATTGCATCGCAGGTTTCGGGTGACGAGTAGATTGGAATATCGTTCAACCACTTCGAGATGTACGCTGCGTTATCGGCGTGGTCGAAGTGGCCGTGGCCGAGGAAGAGCGCCTCCGGATGCAGGTTGATGAGATCCTGCGCTGAGACGGGCGTGCGACGCAGGTCCTGTACTCCGGGAGGAGGCGCCAGCTCAGGTCGATCGATAAACGTGTCCAGCAGGACTACCCGTCCCATCACCGAAACCGCGTATGTCGTGTTGCTGGTCCACGAAATGATTACCTTGTCCTTCCTCACCAAGCCCGTGTTGGCATCGACGTTCTCGGCGCCGAAGAATTTCTGACGGGCCGCGATCAGGGCCGGATCTGCAGCGGCAATCGTCGCCCATGCGAGACCGCACAGCAAAAACAACAAGACTGTCGATGCGATTCGTTTCGATTTCATGAGACCCTCCTCAATCGGTAATCGCGTAGTTACACTACCGATCCCATCGCTTTAATGTATTGATATTGGCGGTATGCCTATATAGGCTCCCCGGATCTAGCACTGCGCTGCTGCTGTTGCACTGTGTGCCGCTTCTACTGGATTCATCGAACCGAAAGGCAACGGTCACGAGAATCTGCGCCGCACTTTGGTCTCGACTGGAGACCAGTAGGATGTCTATAAATCAGCCATGCGGTTCGCGCCACGCATCCGGCAAAATCTGATGGGCCAGCGCGAACATGCACCTCACTTCTACCCTACGTAATAAGCTTGAACTTGTCAGCGGCGGGAAGCAAGAGGTGAATTGATCGACGCGCAAACAATGACTGCTGCACGAGCTGATTGGCTGCGGAGACTCGATGTCAGTGCGCAAGATCGGCTCGGCGGATCGTTATTGCTTTGCAACATGCTTCGCCGTTTTGAGCATGGCGAGGGCATCGCGCACAATTTGCTCCTGGCCGTCGCGGGTAAGGATCGTGAAGCTGACGGCGAGGTCGCCCGTTTTGAGCACGCCATGGGTCAGAAATTTATAGTCTCCCGGCCGCGGGGCCTGGTCGGTGGCCGAGAAATAAAAGCCCGGGCCGGAAGGGCCTTCAAGCTTAACCAGATCGATCGCTTTCTCGACTGCATTCGCCTTAACGCCTTCAAGGTACTGCTCAACTCGTTCACGCATCGAGCGTTCATTGGGAGCGGGGCCCGCGGGACCTTCTTCCCATGCGGGGGTCACTGACACCTCAAAAGGCGTCCCTTGGGTCGGCCCAAAAACGATGGTCGGAGGCCCCGGTTCGCTCGGCCGCCGCACGATCTCTCTCCAGGCCACGGGAGCTTGAAATTCGAGGAAACCGTGCTCCGGAAGCGCGTACCGCCGGGCTGTCGTCTCTCCTGCCGGAGACGCCGGGAATGCCAAGGCACACAGCATGATCCCAACATAGCAAAGAAACGGTAGGCGAGTGTTCATTGTCGTGGTCGTCGGGACGCTCAAGTCAGCGCGCCCGACCTGGGAATTTGAAAAGGCATTCTCCACGCAGCCAACCATGGAAGGCAAGCGGCACCGCTGGCGGGGGACGCCGGTCGGCGGTATCCTAAGGGGAGTGGCTGCTGTTCCCGTGCTGATGCAGGATCCCTGTGGCGCTGCTACTCGCTTGGTGCGCGTCGGATCGCCCAGGTGCTGCCGCACGATATCGAAGGGATAAAGAAATGCGCTACTACACCTGTTTAGCGTTCGTCGTATTGTCTATATGCTGCGCGCTGCCCGCGGCCGCTTTCAAGTCCGGTGCTCCAGCGACAGGCTTGCCTAACGCCGCAGACTACAGCTCAACGATACTTCCCGAATTATCGGGAGTCGTGTCGTGGAAGGCTCTCGCTCAGGTCGAACCAGTAAATCGCGGAGGGAAGATGGTCCCGGAATTCAGCCGCGAGATCCTCGGATTGGATAAGCAAGTCGTGCGCATCTATGGCTTCATGTTGCCTTTGGATATGACCGATCAGCAAAAGCACTTCCTGATCTCAGCGGTGCCTGCGTCATGTCCGTTTTGTATGCCTGCAGGACCGGAAGCGATCGTCGAAGTGATGAGCAGCAAAGCGGTCAAATTCGGCATCGAGCCAATCATCATGGCCGGCAAGCTGAGCCTGCTCAAGGATGACCAGTCCGGAATGTTGTACCGGATGACCGAAGCAGAACTCGTTCCTACCTCCACGAAATAATTCCGTTGCGATGCAGCCGGCAATTCGTGCGGGGCAAGTCGAGGCAAGCGATTTAGTGAGGCAAACGCCGCCAGCTTCACCGATGGGTAGCGTTACTTCGTCAAGCTGCCACCGTCGACAAGCAGCGTATCTCCGGTGATGTAGGCAGCCACGTCCGAGGCGAGAAACGCGACGGCATTGGCTATGTCTTCGACATCGGCTAGCCGCTGCATGGGAAGTGTCGCAAGCACCCGCTCCCGGACGTCGGGAGTCAGCTTGGCAGCGGTCATCGGCGTTTCGACCAGTCCCGGCGCCACGGCGTTGACGTTGATTCCGTAAGGGGCGAGCTCGCGCGCAAATCCTTTGGTGAATGCAACCACACCCGCCTTCGTAGTCCCGTACAGAACATTACCGAATATGCCTCCCGCCCGGGCGGCAGACATGGACGCGATGTTGACGATCTTGCCGTAGCGCCTTTTCAGCATGACCGGGAGCACAGCCTTGGAGCAGTAGTACACACTGGAAAGGTTGGCTCGGCAGACCTCGTCCCAGTCTTCGATCGAAGAATCTACGATGCTGGCTGTCTTCAGAATTCCCGCGTTGTTCACAAGAATGTCGATGCGACCGTGGCTCTCCACGATTTCCTCCACGCGCAGTTGGATATCGCCGGGGTTCGTCACATCGATCCGCATGGCATGGGCGGCCGGACCGATAGCGGCCGCACTGACCTTCGCCGATTCCGCGTTGACATCGGTAACGTAGACCGAACAACCTTCCTCGACCAGCTTGGCGCTGATGCGCGCTCCGATTCCGCGCCCGGCGCCGGTGACCAGGGCAATCTTTCCATCCAGGTTGAGGTTCATGGCCGGAATGAGATGACTAATGAGAGGCGCATTGGCGTCGCAGCGTCACGCCTGGCGCAAATGGCCGGTCAGCGCGTCTCCTCGGCCACGGTAGTTGGCGTCTTGCGGGCTTCTCGCACCGCATCGGGCGCGCGTACCAGGAAGCCGCGCTGGCCGGGACGTCGATTCGGCGGCCAACCCAGGTGGGCCAGCGCCTCGTCAGCGTTCCGATAGTACTGGCCGATCTTGTAGATGCTGCGCGCTTCCTCTCCGGTCGCCACGTCGCGTCCCAGCTCGCGCGCGATGCGAACCATCTGCTCGACCTGCTGAACCGAGGTGAAACGCTCCCCCTTGCGTCGCCACAGATTGTCTTCGACACCGACGCGAACGTGGAGGCCGAGCGCAACCGCCATGGTGCAGATCGGCGGCACGGTGCGCATCAGCGATTCGATCGTCAGCACCGCGCCATCGGGGACGCGGCGCACGAATTCCAGCATGTCGGCCGGATTGCGGCCGGCGTAGCCGCCGCCAAGCGCCATATGGTTGAGCACCAGCGGACCGGTGTACACACCACCGCGAATCAGCCGCTCCACCGTTTCAAGCTGGTGGATGCTGCCGATCATGAAATGCGGTTGGATGCCCTTGGCAATAAGACGCTTGAGATGCTCGATGAAGAACGAGGGGGGCGCCTCGGTGACCATCTCCTGGTAGGCATTGAAGTATTCCGGCTTTTCCAGACTGGTGCCCGCGATGTCGTCCTTCGACATCAGCTCCGTGAGGCTCATTTGACTGGTATTGATTACAATCGTCACCTGGTCGGGTTGGGGATTGAGTTCGGCGAGCATGTGGCGGGTGTCGATCCCCGGCCACTTGGCGGCTTTTCCCTCACCCTCGGGCGCAAATGAAATCGAGCCGCCTATCTGAAGCAACATTCTGGGCGCCGCGACGCGGAGCCGTGCAAGCAACTCATTGAATGTTGAGATTCGCTTGGAGCCTTTGCCGTCCGCTTCGCGGACATGAACGTGCAGGACCGTCGCACCGGCGTTGTAGCAGTCCACAGCCTTTTGCACCTGCTTGTCCATGCTCACGGGGATGTCGTCGGAATCCGACGGCAACCACTCGGGCCCGTACGGTGCCACCTGAATAACCAGCTTTTCCTGGTTTTCCGGCAAGAGCGAGTCGTCAAAGAAATGCATGTCGTCCTCCTTTTGAGTGGTGAGGCCTGGGAGCCATTCTCTGCGCCACCAGTTGCGCGGATTCTACAAATCGGGACATTGGTTTACCATGCTGCGAAAGCGCGTCCTGGTCCGCCATGCCTTCTCTGCACGAAGCAGATCCACACCGGCTACGCTTCGCTGGCCCGGTGTGCAGGTCTCTAGCCGGACCGGATTGTAAAGTTGGTCGAACTGGATGTGTCCATCTCGACGAGCTCGAATTTCAGCACCTGACGCGGCGTGGCGCAAGCACTCATTCCATGCGCCTCACGCGTGCGCCAGGCGCCGGCAAGCGATGCAGTCGAGAACTCGGAAGGCCTGCGTCAATGCTCATTTGGCAATCGCCGTTGGTCAACAAGAAAGAAGTGGAGTCGCTCGCGGCCCGCACAAGGGGCCCGGCGGAATGCCTCCTGCGCGAAGACAACCAGGGCAGCCTCATTCTTTGCGAGCGAGGGAGAGCACCGAAGGAGGTCATTGAAAAACGTGTAAGCCCGTTATTCTCGGGCGGCCGCTTTGGCCCCGAGGCGGGGCCGTGGATTTTCTCGGTCGGCATCTGGACTCCCGAGGAGTGGCGCGCGGAGTTCTGCGCGTGGTACCGATGCGAGCACGGCCCGATGCTTTTGGAATGCCGCGAATGGCAAGGGTTCCAGTTCTTGGAAATGGCGACGGAACGAGGCTGCCAATTCTACGTACTTCATCGACTCGCGGAGCGCGCTGCTCTGGATTCCGAGCAACGCAAACGTTCGCGATCAACGCCTTGGTTTCGCCGATTGGCGAAGAATAAATGGTTTGACAAGGCCTTCGAGCGGGTCTTGTGCCGAAGGATGAGTCTATTGTGGCATTAGCTGCGCTGGCGCGCGGGTGCGTGGCCGCCGCGACAGATCGCGAAGTCTTCACCGCTACGCTGAAATGGTCATGTCGGTGCCGGCGAACCGGATACGCGCATAGTCGATGTCCGAGCGACTGGACAGGAAGGCGACGAGCTCGGTGAGCGGCGTGGTGCGGAACCGACATTCGGGAGCCGGATTGCGCAATGGGGCGATCAGCTTGCGGTCGTAGAACGCAGCGAGCAGCAAGTCCTCGTCGCTCGCGGCCGACCCGAGCTCTGTGCGCAGCCGCGGAATCCACGGCTCGAGGTGCACTGCCGGCGCTTCGGTCACGTACTCGGAAGGACGGATGTTGGCGCGCTCGAGGAACTCGTCGGAAGGCTGCGCGGCGAGCCGGCCGTAGTATCCCATCGCGTACTTGCGTATCTCGTCAGGGATCGTCGCGTAGCGCTCGCCCTGCACCACGTTTAACGTAGCCTGCGTCACGATGTATTGCGCGAACGGACTCACGACGATCGGGTAGCCCAGGTCGCGACGCACACGCGCGGCTTCCTCCAGTATCTCAGGCAGGCGGTGCTCGAGCTTCATCGTCCGCAGTTGAGAGCGGAGGTTGGAAATCATTCCGCCCGGGATCTGGTGTTCGTACAGCGCGGGATCGTATGTCGAGACCTGTCCACGCGGCTTGCCTTCGCGCTCGCACAACCAATCGAAATAGCCGGCGATCTCGGCCATCTCGCCGTCGTTCATCGACGTGGCCAAGCCGAGATTGCGCGCACGCGCCACGACGTCCTCGGTCGCCGGGAGCGACGCGCCATTGGCGAGAGGCTCCGTGGCGGTATAGCCCAGGCGAAAGCCGCTCTGCATCGCAATCTCGTATACCTCGGGCGCGAGACCCGACTGGCAATGCGAATGCAACTGCACGGGGATCGATCCGGCCGCCTTGACGACGGCGGGAAACATCGCGCGGCCGCGCTCCGGGGTCAGGAGGCCGGTCGGATCCTTGATCGAAATGAAGTCGACCGCGAGCGCGACGAGCTCGCGCGTGCGCTCGACGTAGTACGCATCGGTATGTACCGGCGATAGCGTGTAGGTCATCATCGCATTGACCTTCATCCCGGCCTCGTGTCCAGAAAGTACCGACGAGATGATGTTGCGGTTGTCATTGAGCGCGTCGTACACCGTGAGGACCTCGATGCCGCGTCGGGCCAAGGCGTGCGAATTGAGCGCGACGATATCGTTGGGAAAGAGTTCGAACGTGTACAGGCTCTGCGCACGGGTAAGGCCGTCGCACGGAGTGCCAAGCCGGTCGCAGAGGAGGCCGATCCGTTGCCACGGGTTCTCCTGCAGGTAGCGCACGCATACATCGAACACTGCGCCTCCCATGATGTTGATGTAGGCATAGCCGGCGCGATCGATGACGTCGAGGATCGGCGTCATCATGGCGGTGGTCATCCGCGTGGACCACAGGCATTGATGCGCGTCGCGCAGGGTGACGTCGATGAAGTCGAACCTGCGGTCGCCCCCGACTAAATCGTTGTGCGATGTCATGCGATCCTCATCAGCTTATCTTCCACGAAGCGCGTGTGAACGTCGCCGGCGCGAAAGCGCGCGTCTTCGAGCAAGCGGGTGTGGAACGGTATGGTCGTTTGTACGCCTTCGATGCGCGTTTCCGAAAGCGCCCGGCGCATCCGCGCGATCGCCTCTTCGCGGTCCTGCCCCCAGGCGATGACCTTGGCGATCAGCGAATCGTAATACGGCGGAATACGATAACCCTCGAACAGATGCGAGTCGATGCGTATCCCCGGGCCGCCTGGCAACCGGAGGCCGCGCACTTGACCGGGCGATGGGGCGAAGTCGCACGCCGGGTCCTCCGCGTTGATTCGGCATTCGATCGCATGTCCCGTCAGTCGCACCTTTTCCTGTGTGACCGGCAACGGCTCGCCCTGAGCCAGGCGGATCTGCGCCTTCACGATGTCCACGCCGGTGACGACCTCGCTGACCGGATGTTCGACTTGCACGCGCGTATTCATCTCCATGAAGTAGAAAGCATCGCTCGCCGCGTCGAGGATGAACTCGATCGTACCGGCGCTTCGGTAGTCGATCTCATGACATATCCGCACCGCGGCGTCGCCCATGCGCGCCCGCATCGCCTCGTCCAGACCGGGCGAGGGGCTTTCCTCGACCAGCTTCTGGTTGCGCCGCTGAATCGAGCAATCGCGCTCGCCCAAGTGCAGAACCGTTTGACCGTCGGAGAGCACCTGGATTTCGACGTGCCTGACGCGTTCGAGGAATTTCTCGACGTAGATGCCGCCGTTTCCGAACGCCGCCTGCGCCTCGCGCGCCGCATCGGTGAAGCGGTCCGGTAGCTCGTCGGGGTTGCGCGCGACGCGCATCCCGCGCCCGCCTCCGCCGGCGGCGGCCTTTAGGAGCACCGGGTAGCCGATCAGGGCGGCAGACTCGCGCGCAGTCCTGGCGTCCGGCACTATGCCCGGCGATCCCGGAATGATCGGCACGCCCGCCGTCGCAGCCATCCGGCGCGCGATTGCCTTGTCGCCCATCAGCGCGATCGCCCGCGCCGGCGGCCCGATGAAGGCGATATTCGCTTCCTCGCACGCCCGCGCGAACGCCGCGTTCTCGGAGAGAAACCCGTAGCCCGGGTGGATCGCGTCGGCTTTCGCGGCGCGTGCCGCGGCGATCATCAGGTCGCCCTTGAGGTAACTTTGGCTGGAGGGAGCTGGGCCGATGCAGATCGACTCGTCGGCCAGGTGCACCGCAAGTGAATCGCGATCCGCTTCCGAATACGCCTGGATCGCCTCGAGGCCTAATTCGCGGGCCGCGCGAATGATGCGTACCGCGATTTCGCCGCGGTTGGCGACCAGGATTCGCGGCAGGCGCCGCGGAGGAGCCTTCATGAGCCGTGCTCACGGTCGAGGACGATGAGCGCGGCGCCGGTCTCGACCGCGGTGCCATCGTCCACCAACACCTGCGCCACGACTCCGCGCGCGCCGGCGCGGATGGAGTTCATGAGCTTCATCACTTCGATGATGCACACAGTGGTATCGGGCTCGACGACTTGTCCGATCTTGACGAATGGCGGTGCCGTGGGTTCAGGCGCCCGATAGAACGTCCCGACCATCGGCGCGCGGATCACGATCGATTCCGGTGGCCACGTCAGCGCAACACGTGGGGTCGGATCATGCGCAGGGATGAGCTCGCCCGTTTTGGAGTCAACCGCAGAAGACGTCGACGGGGGTGCCGCATCGGTGGGAGCAGCGATCCGGGAATCACCCGCGCCCTGCCGACGCCGCAGCTCAATCTCGATTTCGCCGATCTTCAGTCGGAATTCCGAGAACTGCTCCGCCGATTTGATCAGTTCGACGATCCGCAGAAGGTCGCCATAGGTCAGGTTGTCATGGGTCAAGCGAAACTCCGGCCGGACGAGCACAGGGCGGCGCCGGATGTGCCGGCCGGCGCTTGACTCGCTCGATCATCATTGCACGGCAATCAAAAACTTTGCAATAATGAAACATGGAATTTCGCTCAGCGAAATTGTCTCCGCTGCCCGCGGGCGCCGAAAACCCCGAGTCGGCGACCTTGCGCGCATTCACGGTGCTCGAGCACATCGCCGCGGCCGAGGAGCCACCAACACTCGAGGAGCTGACTCGGGCAATCGGATTGCCTAAACCCACCATTTTTCGCATCCTGCGGCTCCTCGTGCGCGGCGGCCTCGTACAACGAGAAGTGCACGAAAAGCGCTACCTGGTCGGCGAGCGGGCCTCTGCGCTGGCGCTCGACGTGCAATTGCAGTCCCCGCGTCGGCGCGAGCGGCGCGCGATCCTCTCGCGGCTGGTGGACGCGATCGGCGAGACCTGCAACTTCACCATGCTCGACGGGACCGATGTGGTGTACCTGGAGCGCGTCGAGACCTCCGCGAACGTCCGGCTGCACATGAAGACCGGCTCGCGCGTCCCGCTCCATTGCACGGCAAGCGGCAAGCTCTTGTTGTCCGAGCTGCCTCTCACGCAGGTTCGGAGGCTGCTGGGCCCCGGGCCCCTTTCACGCTACACGCCGCGGACGATCGTGAGCACGTCGGCGCTCGAGCGCGAGCTTTTGAAGATCCGGGCAAGCGGCGTTGGTACCGACAACGGCGAGTATTTGGTAGATTCAGTTTGCGTGGCCGTAGCAGTCCGCGATCCTCGAGGGCGGATGTGTGCCGCAGTCGCCGTCCACGGCCCGGCACACCGCATGTCGCTCAAGAAAGGCTACGGATTCCTTCCCGCCATGAAAGACGCAGCGGCGGCAATTGCCGCAACGCTTATCCCGGCAAGCGCCGCAAATGCATCGACGCCGCTGTGGCGAGTCGGCTTGAACAGAAAGGACAAAGCGGCATGACCCAACCCGTCATTATTACCGTAGCCATCACCGGGGCAGTTCCGCGCAAGAAGGACAGTCCGGCCGTTCCGGTGACGCCCGCCGAGCAGGTTGAATCGACGCATGAGGCGTTCGAGGCGGGAGCATCGCTTGTGCACATACACGTGCGCAATCCCGACGAATCGCCTGGCTCCGATCCGGAGCTTTACGGCCAAGTGCAGGAGGGCGTGCGGAAGCACTGTCCCGGCATGATCGTGCAATTCTCCACCGGCGGCCGCGGCCGCGAGCAGGCGAAGCGCGGCGCCATGCTGTACCTGAAACCGGACATGGCATCGCTCGCCACCGGCTCGGTCAACTTTCCAGTGGGTATTTACGAGAACCCGCCGGAGTTCGTCGAAGAGCTCGCGCAGACCATGCTCGAAAACGGAATCAAGCCCGAGATCGAGGTCTTCGACCTGTCCATGCTGTACAGCGCGGCCAATCTGGTGAAAAAAGGGCTGGTCAAGGAGCGGCCCCATGTGCAGTTCGTCATGGGTGTGCCTAACGCAATGCCCGCACGGCGATCGGTGTTCGATTTTTTGCGCGCCGAAATCGAAGACGTACTGCCGGGAGCCACTTGGGTCGCCGCCGGCGTCGGCCGGCATCAATGGGAGGTCAACAAGTGGTGCCTCGACGCCGGCGGGCATTGCCGCACGGGACTCGAGGATAACTTGCGCATCACGCCCGACCGTCTCGCGGCGAGCAACGCAGAGTTGGTGCAGAAGATCGTCGATGCTTGCGCCGAATACGACCGGCGGCCGGCGAGCGCTGCCGAAGCCCGGCAGATGCTGGGCCTTGCGTCGGTCCATTGACGCGCAGTAGCAGAGTGAGCGCCACCGAACACAACTACAAGGAGGACATGCAATGGACGACTCGAAATCGAACGACAGCCCGTGCGTCGTGCCGGCTGAATCGACGTCCGGCCTGCCGCGCCGACAATTTCTGGGTAACGTCGTCAAGGTCGCGGGCGGTCTGCTGCTTGGCGACCTGGCGGCGGCCACCGCTGCCGATGCTCAGCCGACCAGCCCCTCGGCTCCGGCCGTCGGCGGACAAAAATTCAGCGATTGGGGATGGCCGCTCCCGTACGAACAGATCTCGGCCAAGTCGAAGCAGTGGCTGCAAAGCAAAGGCTGGTGGCCGATCAGCGCTGCGTGGATCGTGGTGTGGGCAAGCGAGGAAATGATCGGCCACGTCTTGCAGACGCAAAAGCTCCTCGAGAAGCGCGGCATCGAGACGGATTGGAAGACCTTCGTCGCAGCTGGTTTTTCGAACGAGGCCTTCATTCCCGGACGCATCCAGATCGCCAACACAGGCGCGCTCGGCGTGCTCGCGCTCATTAGCAACAAGGTGCCGATGCGCGCGCTTGCGGTCCATTCGCCGGGGTTGACGCACGCGGCGACCGTCCCTCTCGACTCGCCGCTCAAGAGCCTGGCCGATCTCAAGGGTGCGAAGGTGCTCAAGCGCCCTGCCGTCGTCGGCACGACTACCGGCTCGACGAATCACTTCGGATTCATCGCCGCGGCGCACTATCTCGATCTCAAGCCGAACGAGGACTACACGCTGCGCAGCACGCCCCCCGGTGACCTCGCCACGGGCCCGAAGGGGATCGACGTGTACACGATCTGGGAACCGCACGTTTCTTACTCGACCGAAGTGCTGAAGGTCACTCGGCTGCTGGAGACGTTGGATCCTTATTACATCTACAGCGGCTATTACTACGGCCGTCAGGAAATCGAGGACAACGCGCCCGACGTCATGCAACTCATCACCGACGCATTCATCGAGGCCGTCCTGTGGGCCAAGGCGAATCCCGACGAGGCGGTCAAATCGCTCATGAGCCGGCAGGAGTATGGGCGCCTGGGGCGAGGCCTCATCGACAAAATGACCGACCGCTATCTGTTCTGGCCAAAACCAACGGTCTACTATCCGTATGACGATCCGAACGGAATCTGGCCGAAAGAGGAGGCGCGGATCAGCGATTGGGCCTACGAGACGGGCGCGACCAAGAACAAGGTGACCAACGTCGACTGGCAGAACGCGCGCCGAACCAGCTACATGGCTGCTACGTTCGACAAGCTCGGCTGGAAAGTGCCCGAGCGGCCTTCCTTCCTGCCACGGGACTTTGGCGGAGTCGGTAATCTGCCGTACAAGCCGTACGCCGCCGCACTCCTGCAGGGTCCGGCGCCGTTTCCCGAGCCCGGTGAGCTCAAGAAGCCATGGACGTTCAAGGGTAAGACGTATATGCCATGAGCGAGGCCGGGCCGCGCGCGATTCCTCCACCGCTGCCGGAAGTGCGCGCCAGGCAAGCGTGCGAAGAGGAAAGCCGCGTCGCGGTCGACGCGCCGGTACGCGCAACGGCCGAGCGTCGCGTTCCGATTGCTCCTGAGGCCTTGGCTCGGCTTGCGGCATCGATGGTGCCGCCGCCGCCGCCCGCGTGGCGCCGCGCACTCGCCCGCATCTCGCGCCTTTGGCTCCTCGTGGCGTTCGTCCTTGTCTGGGAGCTTGTGAGCATTTTCGGGCAGCGCATCAATCCGCAGCTCGACGTGATGATGCCGCCGCCGACGGCGGTTTTCTCCGCCGCGGCCGACCTGATGTCACGCGGCGTCCTCTTTACGCACATCTTCGACAGCCTCTACCGCGTGCTGTTGGCGGTAGGCGCCGCGACTGTGCTCGGCGTGCCGCTGGGCCTGGCGATGGGATGGTCCCCACGATTTCGGATCGCGGTCGACCCGCTGCTCGAGTTCATTCGGCCCATTCCACCGCTAGCCTGGATTCCCTTGAGCATTCTTTGGTTCGGCATCGGCGACGTCCAGATCGTGTACATCATTTTCCTGGCCGCGTTCTTTCCCATCGTGCTGAATTCGCTGGCGGGCGCGCGCGACGTCGATCCCTATCTGGTGCGGGCGGGGCTCTCCCTCGGGGCGCGCCCGAGGGAGCTGTTCCTCACCGTGGTTCTTCCCGCCGCACTGCCGCACATATTTACGGGCATGCGGGTCGGACTCGGAATCGGCTGGATGGCTTTGGTCGCGGGTGAGTTGGTCGCGGCGCCGAGCGGACTCGGCTACTTGATCAACAACGCGCGGACGCTGTTCCGCAGCGATTACATCCTGCTCGGCATGGTGCTGATTGGCGTTCTGGGGCTCGTGCTCGATTATCTGATGCGCCAAGCCGCGCGTTTGGCGATGCCCTGGCACAAGGGGCAATAACGCATGCATCGCCGCCGCTGAAGCCACCATGCAAGTCGATGTCACCAACGTCAGCAAGGTGCATGTCTCGATGAAGGGCGAGCCGCTTCTCGCCCTTCTCGACGTGAACTTCCAGGTCGAGAAAAACGAATTCTTCTCGATCGTCGGACCGAGCGGATGCGGGAAGACGACCTTGCTCAATCTTCTTGCAGGGTTCGAGCAGCCGACGCGCGGCGAGCTCAAGGTCGGCGGCGCGACAATCACCGCGCCGGGGTGGGAGCGTGCAGTGGTGTTCCAGGAATACGCATTGTTTCCCTGGTATACCGTCGTACAGAACATTCGCTACGGGCTGCGGCGCAAGCGCGTCCCCGAGTCTGAGCAGCGCCGCTTGGTCGACCATTACGTCAGCCTGGTGGGCTTGGGCGGTTTCGAGTCGCGCTATCCGAGAGAGCTGTCAGGTGGAATGCGCCAGCGAGTCAGCATCGCGCGCGCGCTCGCGGTGAACCCGTCCATCCTGCTCATGGACGAGCCATTTGCCTCGCTCGACATCCAGACCCGCGAGTACATGCAGGATGAACTGCTCAAGATCTGGCAACAGGAACCCAAGACCGTCATTTTCGTGACGCACAGCATCGACGAGGCGATCAAGCTGTCGGATCGCATCGCCATCATGGCGCCGCGCCCGGGGCGCGTCGAAGAGATCAAGACCGTCGATTTTTCCCGTCCGCGCGATCCCACCAACCCCGCGGTGGTGCGACTCGCTGCGGAGGTAAAGCTTTGGCTTCGACAGCAGGTGTTCGGGAGCAAGGCGGCCGAGGAGGCGACCCTTGCGGATCAACAGATCGCTCGCTAGTCACTAGGCTTGCGCGGCATTGAGCTGCGCCGTTCTCCCAACGATACCTCGCCGGGCCTTGACGAACTATATCGTACGATATATTGTATGATCCATCTTAACGTAACTCAGGAGGCTCAACATGCATGGGTTTTTACTCTATCGCGGCTGCGCGCGACGCGTCTACGGCGGCCACCTCGGCTGGTTCGGAGCGAAGCTGGGGCATGGTGCCGGACTGGGCGGGCGCGGCTTTTTCGGAGGGCGCAAGTTCGGCTCTGGCGAGTTGCAGCTGATCATCCTTGCGCTGCTCGAGGAACGCCCCCGGCATGGATACGAGATCATCAAGGCTCTAGAAGAAACTTCGAGGGGCTTCTACGCGCCGAGCCCAGGCATGGTCTATCCGGCGTTGACCTATCTCGAAGAGGTTGGATACGCGACAGTCGAAGCCGAAGGTAGCAAAAAGCTTTATCGCATCACTGACGCCGGATTGGCCAAGCTCAATGAGAACCGTGCCTTTGTCGACGCCGTGTTGGCGCAGCTCGCACACGTCGGCGGCAAGATGGACCGCGTTCGCCAGGCGTTCGCCGGCGATGAGCCGGGCGATGCCGCTCATGTCGCGGTCAACGAGGCTCGCCAGGAGCTGCGGGCCGCGCTGATCGCCAAGCTCAATGCGTCTCCCTCAGCCGAGGAACTGCAGCGGATATCGGAAGTGCTGAAGCGAGCGACCGATGAACTTCGGCGAGGCAAGAAATGAAGCTCATCGTGGTGCTTCGCCAATGCTTGTTCCCGCAGCGGTAGGCGCTGCGTCACAAACACTTAGTCGACCGTCGCGCCGGATTCCTTCACCAGGCGCACCCAGAATTTGGCGTCTTCGTTCAGGAATGCGGCGAAGTCTTCCGGCGAGCGGGAGAGTGCCACTTCGGTTCCTTCGCGCGCCAACGACGCTTTAACTTCAGGCCGCTGCGCTGCGATAGTGGTAGCTTCAAACAGCTTCTTGACGATATCGGGTGGCGTACCGGCGGGCACGAAAAAACCGTACCAGAACGCGATGCTGAATTCGGGCACACCGGCTTCTGCCATGCCTGGCACTTCGGGCATCAGCGGCGAACGATCGGAATTGGTCACGGCCAATACACGCAGGCGCCCGGCCCTTACCATCGGCAGCACCGATGGCGGCGTGGCAAAGGTCACCTGGGTGTCGCCGGCGACGACCGATGCCACTGCTTGTGCGCCGCCCTTGTACGGAATGTGCACCATGTCGATGCCGGTGATCCGGCTGAACAGCACGGCGCCAAAGTGCGGTGCCGAACCGATGCCCGAGGTGGCGTAGTTAAGCTTGCCGGGCGATTTCCTGGCCGCGGCAATCAGTTCGGCGACCGAGGTGATTCCGGTTGCCGGATTGACGACAATCAGCAACGGTGAGGCAGAAACCTTGGTGATCGGCAATAAATCGCTCGGCCGGTAGGTGAGCTTGGCATTGAGCGCAGGGTTCACCGAAATGCTCGCCGGACTGGCAATCAGAACGCTGTATCCGTCGGGCGCCGATCTGGCGACGGTTTCCGCGGCGATGGAAGATCCTGCGCCCGGACGGTTTTCGATGACGATGGGCTGGCCCAGTGCGCGGCCCAGGCCATCGCCGATGTTCCGCGCAACAACGTCCGCGGCCCCGCCGGGCGAAAAACCGACCACCAGTCGGATCGGCTTGCTGGGATAAGCCTCGGCATAAGCGTCGGCCCCCACGCTGCACATCACAAGCGCCGCAGCAAGCGCAAAACTTCGTCTCATCATTTCTCCTCGCCTGGAGTCGATGCGGGCATCGCAAGCACTATTTTGCCAAGGTGACGGTTCGATTCCATATACGCCTTCGCCGCTGCGAGTTGATCGAACGGATAAATCCTGTCGATGATCGGCCGGATGCGGCCCGCGGCGATCACCGGCAGCAGATCGGCGACAAAGCCCGGCACCGCCGCAGCGCGTTGCTCCGCGCTGCGCATTTTGTTCGACACGCCGAACAGTGTCAGACGTTTGACGTGCAGAGCTTGAATGTCGATCTCGCTTTTCAGTACCCCATCGACATAGCCGACGGTAGCCAGTCGCCCCTCGAAAGCCAGCGAGCGCACGCACTCGGCAAACATCGAGCCGCCGACGGCGTTGACGACCAGATTGACTCCCTTGCCGCCCGTGGCTTTCATCACGGCATCGTAGAAATCGCCCGTGCGCGTGCACAAGCCAAGGTCCAGCCCCAGCGTCTTCAGTCGATCGAGTTTGTCCTGCGAGCCCGACGTGCCGATCACCTTGGCGCCCAGCGCCTTGGCTGCCTGCAGCGCGGCCACGCCGACGCCGGACGAAACGCCGGTCACGAGCACCCATTCACCGGGCGCAAGCTTTCCCTGGGTGACGAGCATGTCGTGCACGACCATGAACGTCAGTGGAATCGCCGCGGCTTCCTCCCAAGAAAGGCTGGCCGGTATCGGAATCGCTTCGCGAAAATCCATCAGCGCGTATTCGGCGAATGCACCGGCGCAACGCCCCATCACGCGCTGGCCAAGCTTGAGGGTCGCCACACCCGCACCGAGCTTGACGACCTCGCCTGCGCCCTCCATTCCGATGGCTTTGGCCGTACCTGCCTTTTGCAGGCCGTGCCCGACAATGAATTCGCCGCGGTTGAGGCTCGCCGCGCGCATCCGCACCAACACCTGTTGCGGCCCCGGCTCGGGTATCGCGGCCTCGCGCAACTCGAGCGTGGCTTGGTCGGCGGTGGTTTGCATTGAATAGAACTTCATCGCGATACCCTTTGCCCAGGCTTGAAGAACTCTGACTGAAAATTTTCTCCTCGCTCCGAGTTGCGCACGATATGAAGAATCCGGGCGTCACGCACTTTCGTAATACTCAATAAGCGGACCAAAATCCTACTTGCCTGCAAAAACCGGCTTGCGTTTTTCCATGAACGCGCGTCGGCCTTCTGCATAGTCCTCGCTCTCAAAGCAGCCGCGGATCAACTTCTGGCACATCTCGGCGTCGAAGTCCGGAGCAGGCTTGAGGATTTCGCCGATGACAGCCTTGGCGGCACGCACTGTCAGCGGTGCATTGGCGGCCAATGCGGTCGTGTATTCGGACAGCAGCGCAGCGAGCGCATCAGGAGGGCAGACGCGGTTGACCAACCCCAAAGACCTGGCCTCTTCCGCGTCAATCTTTCGGGCGGTGAAAAACAGATCCTTGGCCGCTCCGGGGCCGATCAGGTCGACCAGAATCTTCATCGCCGAGTGGCGGTAGCCCAGGCCCAGGCGCGCCGCCGGAATGAAGAACACCGAATCGCTGCTCGCAATGCGCAGATCGCAACTGATGGCGATATTGATGCCGCCGCCGACGCAAAAGCCGCGTATGCACGCCAGCGTCGGTTTGCTGAACCGGTAGATGCCCATCAACGCGGCTTCGGCGATGATTTCATAGCGAGCGACCGCCTCGCGGGCGGCACGCATGTCCTCGAACTGCGAGATGTCCGCGCCCGACACAAACGCCTTTTCACCGGCGCCCGAGAACACCACCATGCGCACCCGGTCATCGCCTTCCGCCTGCGCGAGCAGAACGGGAACGGCTTCCCACATGTCGACCGACAGCGCATTGAGGCGCGCCGGATTGTTGAAGCGGATGTGCAGCGTCGATGCGTCGAGCCACGTTTCCACGCGTTCGGTCGGCGATTGATAAGCGTTCTCGTCCATCAGTACACTCCGTTCGATTTCATTCGTGCGAGATCATCGGCGCTTAAGCCCAGCTCGCTCAAGACTTCCTCGGTATGCTCTCCGCGGCGCGGTGCGGCGCGCACAATGCGGCTAGGTGTGCGTTCGAGATGCATCGGTTGTCCCATCAGGCGCTGCGGACCAAGACGGTCGGACACCACGTCCTGCACCATGTGCAGGTGTTGAATCTGCGGTTCTTCAAAGACCTCCTGCACATTATTGATATGACCGCAGGCTACGCCATCGGCGTTGAAACGTTCGATCCAGTAGTCGCGGTCCTGGCTGGCGAGCCGCCCGTTTATCGCAGCATTGAGCGCATCGCGATTCACCGAGCGGGCCGCCTTGTCGCGGAAGCGTGCGTCGGTCACCCATTCCGGCGCGCCCAGGGTTGCGCAAAAGCGCTCCCAGATTTTCGAGCCGAACACCGCGATGTTCATATACCCGTCGCGCGCCTTGTAGACGCCGGTTGGAATGCTGGTCGGATGAAAGTTGCCGGCTTGAGCGGCGACTTCGCCGTCTATGAGCCAGCGCGAGGTCTGAAAATCCATCATGTACACCATGGCTTCAAGGAGCGACGTATGCAGCCACTGCCCCTTGCCTGAGGTTTCGCGCTCGAGCAGCGCGACCAGGATGCCCTGTGCCGCAAAAATCCCCGCGCACAGATCTGCAATCGGGATGCCGACGCGCACCGGTCCTTGTCCCGGCAAGCCGGTGACCGACATCAATCCACCCATGCCCTGTGCAATTTGATCGAAGCCGGGGCGCTCGGCCAGCGGACCGGTCTGACCGAAACCGGAGATGCTCGCGTATACCAGCCGCGGGTGGTCTTTGCATAGGGATTCGTAGTCGATGCCGAGGCGGAACTTGACGTCGGGGCGGAAATTTTCGACCACTACGTCCGCGGTCGCGATCAGCCGCTTGAGCGCGCTGATGCCTTCGGGTTCTTTCAAATTGAGCGTCACCGAACGCTTGTTTCGATGCGTATATTGATAGTCGGAGCCGTCCTGGCCGCCGAGCGTGTCGTCGCCGCGCATATGGTCCGGCATCTGCACCTGGATGACATCGGCGCCCCAGTCGGCGAGTTGCCGGCACGCCGTCGGCCCGGCCCGGACCTGGGTGAGATCGATGACGCGAAAACGTTCCAGGGCAGCGGAGGCGGGCAGGTGAGGCATCGTAGCGGTCTCGCAATCGGAGCCGTAATGAGGTGCAGTTGTTGTCGTGAAGCGTCCAAAAGTGTAACCATTTTTCGCAATGATGTCCCGAGCTTCGAGGACGATCTACAATTGACGTCATACCGCAATTCCGGCACAAGAAAAAAGTGGAGCAAGGTACATCCAAGCGAAATGTAATCGAGACGGTTTGATTTGGAAGAAGAGGAACTGTGCGATCCATTGTTCCCGCAATAGGATTCTGTCTCGTCAATGTGGCGGCCGGCCTGGCATATGGCCAAGCGGCGACCGAACCGGCCAACTCAGCAGAACGCCGCGCCCGAGGTGCGAAAGATGGAATCGTGTGCGCTCATGATGAGATGTGGACAACCGCCCGACGGCGGGCGTAGCATGGGCATATAAGTTGAACGACACAGGGAGTCCTTTATCGATGAATCGAAAGGAGTGAACCATGTGCTACGAATACAGCGATTGGGCGTGGAAGTTGCGCGTTGCGGAGCTGGCCAAGAAGGAGCGGAAGCTGCCCGAACCGCAGACCAAGCCACAACAGACCGAGCCGCAACCCGAAGCAGCGCCGGAAGCCGCTTCGCGGAAGCGAGATACCGTGCCCGCATAGAGCGCCGCGCTTCGATGTAGACAAAGCCCCGTTTGTGCGGGGCTTTTGTCTGGCGCTATCCGACTTTGCCGTGGTGGCGAGTTGGATCCAGGGATCGATAACATCCGCGCTCGTCTTGAGTGTTTCGGGCTGGACCGTCCAGCCGTCGCTATTCGGGCTTGCACTTTGCTGTTTATCCCCTATCTTATATAGCTGTAACTCCCTCCAGCCGCTTTTTCCCCCATGAAGAAAACCGCCTCGTTTCATCCCGCTGTCGACTCCTGGTTTCGCAAGCACTTTGCCGCCCCAACGGAGCCGCAGGCTCGAGCGTGGCCGGAGATTCAGGCGGGGCGCAACGTGCTGGTGGCGGCGCCCACGGGGTCCGGCAAAACGCTGGCTGCCTTCCTCGCCGCGATCGATAGCCTGGTTCGGCGCGGTGTCGAAGAACCTCTGCCGGACGAGACCCTCGTCGTCTACGTTTCTCCGCTCAAGGCGCTCTCCAACGATATTCAGAAGAATCTGTCGGTTCCCTTGGCGGGGATCCGTGAGGAGCTCAAGGCGCTGGACTTGCCGGACGTCGAGATTCGCACGCTGGTCCGAACCGGCGACACCCCGCAGGCCGAGCGCGTGGGGATGCGCAAGCGGCCGCCGCACATCGTCGTCACGACCCCCGAGTCGCTCTACGTTTTGCTCGGCTCGGAGTCGGGCCGCAAGATGCTGGCGACGACGCGCACCGTCATCGTCGACGAAATTCATGCGCTCGCGGGCAACAAGCGCGGCAGCCATCTCGCGCTGTCGCTGGAGCGGCTGGCGGCGCTGTCGACCCGACCGCCGGCGCGCATCGGCTTGTCCGCGACCCAAAAGCCGATCGAGGAGATTGCCTGCTTTCTGGTGGGAGAAAGAAAATCCAAAACGAGCGGCAAGCGCGATTGCATCATCGTAGACGCCGGCCACATCCGCGAGCGCGATCTCGCGATCGAGGTGCCGTCGTCGCCGCTCGAAGCGGTCATGTCGAACGAGGTCTGGCAGCAGGTCTACGGACGGCTTGCCGAGCTCGCCCTCACCCATCGAACGACGCTTATTTTCGTCAACACCCGACGGATGGCCGAACGCGCAGCGCGTCACTTGTCCGAGCGGCTCGGCGCCGAGCATGTCACCGCACACCACGGCAGCATGGCCAAGGAGCTGCGGCTCAAAGCCGAGCAGCGTCTAAAAAGCGGCGAGTTGAAGGTCCTGGTCGCGACCGCTTCGCTCGAGCTCGGTATCGATATCGGCGACGTCGAGCTGGTCTGCCAGTTGGGATCGCCGAGATCGATCGCGACGTTTCTGCAGCGCGCAGGCCGGGCAAGCCACCAGGTCGGCGGCGTTCCCAAAGCGCGCATTTTTCCGCTGTCGCGCGATGAGCTGGTCGAATGCACCGCGTTGCTCGACGCGGTGCGCCGGGGCGAGCTCGACCGGCTGATCATCCCGCCCAAGCCGCTGGACGTGCTCTCGCAGCAAATCGTCGCCGAAGTCGCGGCCAAAGATTGGCCTGAGGATGCGTTGTTCGCGCTCTTGCGCCGCGCCTACCCGTACGCAAAGCTCACACGCGACGAATATCTGGACGTCGTGCGTATGCTCGCCGAAGGGTTCAGCACGCGAAGAGGGCATCGCGCGGCGTACGTGCATCGCGACGCGGTCAATGGTGTGCTGCGCGGCAGGCGCGGTGCTCGCCTTACCGCGCTGACGTCCGGAGGCGCGATTCCCGACAATGCCGACTACGACGTCGTGCTCGAGCCGGCCGGTCAGCTTGTGGGCACGGTCAACGAGGACTTCGCGGTCGAAAGCCTCGCCGGCGACATCTTCCAGCTCGGCAACAGCTCGTATCGCATTCTGCGTGTCGAAGCGGGCCGCGTGCGCGTCGACGATGCGCACGGCCAACCGCCGACGATTCCGTTCTGGCTGGGCGAAGCGCCCGCGCGCACCGACGAGCTCTCGCATGCGGTGTCGCGCTTGCGCGAGGAAATTTCCGCACAGCTGACCGAGGACGGTGACAAGCAGGCCGCGTTCGAGCGCCTCGTGCAGGACATCGGCTTGTCGGCACCGGCCGCGGGGCAGATCGTGGATTATCTCGCCGCGGGTCAAGCGGCGCTGGGTACGCTGCCGACGCAGAAAACTATCGTCTTCGAGCGCTTCTTCGACGAGTCCGGCGGAATGCAATTGGTCATTCACTCGCCCTTCGGCAGCCGCATCAATCGTGCGTGGGGACTCGCGCTGCGCAAGCGCTTTTGCACCAAGTTCAATTTCGAGCTGCAGGCGGCCGCCACCGAAGATTCGATCGTGCTGTCGCTTTCGACCAGCCACAGTTTCCCGCTGGAAAGCGTGGCGCGCTATCTCAACTCCAAGACCGTGCGTCCGATCCTCGTTCAGGCGATGCTCGATGCGCCGATGTTCGGCGCGCGCTGGCGCTGGATCGCCGGGACGTCGCTGGCGCTGCCGCGCTTTCAAGGTGGCAAGAAGGTGCCCGCGCCGCTGCAGCGGATGCGTGCGGAAGATCTCATGGCGGCGGTGTTTCCGGACCAGATCGCATGTGCGGAAAACCTCGTCGGCGACCGCGAAGTTCCGGACCATCCGCTGGTCCAACAGGCGATCCATGACTGCCTGTACGAGGCTATGGACGTCGAAGGTCTGGAGCGCCTTCTTGCGGACATCGAATCCGGCAAGGTCGCTGTCATCGCGCGCGATCTGACCGAGCCCTCGCCGCTGGCGCTGGAAATCCTCACCGCGCGTCCCTACGCGTATCTCGACGACGCGCCGCTGGAGGAGCGTCGCGCGCAGGCGGTGATGAGCCGGCGATGGCTCGACGACGCCAGCGCCGCCGATCTCGGACGTCTCGACGCCGCCGCGATCGAGCGCGTGCGTGCCGAGGCGTGGCCGGACGCGGGCAACGCCGACGAGCTGCACGATGCGCTGCTCGGGCTGGGGTTTGTCATGCAGCAGGAAGTCGACGGCCAAGCATCCTGGCGCGGCCTTCTCGACGCGCTCGTGACGCAGCGGCGTGCGACGCGCGCATTGGCGCGTGGCGGCAGCGCATCGCCGAGGACGGCGACGAACGTCGTCGCAGACGAACGCCCGATGTGGGTCGCGGCGGAGCGTCTGCCGCAATTCCACGCCGTGTATCCGAACATCCGGCTCGCGCCGCCGATCGAAGCGCCGGCGGAGTTCGCCGAGCGGGCGTGGACTCGCGAGGACGCGCTGGTGGAGATCGTACGCAGCCGGCTGGAAGGACTCGGTCCGACCACGACCCGGGCGATCGCCGAGTCGATGGGATTACCAGCCGCCGACATCGAAGCCGCGCTGGCCAAGCTCGTCGCGGAAGGCGTGGTCATGAGCGGCTTGTTCACGCCTGGCTCGGGCGAGACCGAGTGGTGCGATCGCGCGCTCCTCGCCCGCATCCACCGCTATACGGTCAAGCGGCTGCGGCAGGAAATCGAGCCCGTTTCGAGCAAGGATTTTCTTCGTTTTCTGTTTCGATGGCAGCATGTCACGCCGAGCGAGCAGCGGCACGGACCCGACGCGCTCGACGCGATCATCGCGCAGTTGCAGGGGTTCGAGGCGCCGGCGGCGGCATGGGAGTCGGAAATTCTTCCGGCGCGGCTGGAGGACTACGAGTTCACATGGCTCGATGATTTGTGTCTTTCCGGCCGCGCGATCTGGACTCGATTGAGCCACACCGCGAATTCGAGCGCGGCGAGCGGTCGCGGTCCGATCCGCACCACGCCCGTCACGCTGCTGCCGCGCCGCAGCGCCGCGCTATGGACCCGCGCGGCGCCGGCGCCGGCCGTCAAGGTCGATGAGTTGAGCTCGCGCGCGCAAGCCGTCGTCGAGGCGCTGCGTTCGCACGGCGCTTCGTTCTACGACGAGATCGTCCAGACGACGGGTCTTTTGCGCACCCAAGTCGAGGACGCGCTGGCGGAGCTCGTTGCGGCAGGATTGGTCGCGTCGGACAGCTTCGCGGGATTGCGCGCGCTGCTGACGCCGTCGGAAAAACGCAAGCCGCTGGGAAAGACCAAACGGCACCGGCGCGCGCCCTTGTTCGGCATCGAAGAAGCGGGGCGATGGGCGTTGGTCAAGCGAACGCCGCCGGGCACAGCAGCGAAGCGTGCATATTACGAGCCCGATCACGACATGGTCGAACATATCGTCCACTCGCTGCTGCGGCGGTATGGCGTCGTTTTCTGGCGCCTGCTGCAGCGTGAAGCCGCGTGGCTGCCCGCATGGCGCGACATGTTGCGCGTGCTGCGGCGGCTGGAAGCGCGCGGCGACATTCGCGGCGGGCGCTTCATTGCCGGCGCTTCGGGCGAGCAGTTTGCGCTTCCCGAAGCGGTCAACATGTTGCGCGAGACGCGGCGTGCGGCAGTGTCTGGAACCCTGGTGTCGGTCAGCGGCGCGGATCCGCTGAATCTGGTGGGAGTGATCGCGCCCGGAGCGAAAGTGCCTGCGCTCTTGAACAACCGTGTGCTCTATCGCGACGGAGTGGCCATCGCAACGCTGGTCGGCGGCGAAATTCAGTGGATCGAAAGCCTCGGTCCCGCCGAGGCGCGCGCCGCGGAGAACGCTCTGGTGAAACGGCAGATCGGCTCACCGCTGCTCGCGTATTTGAGATAAAGCTGCGAAGGACTGCGGTTCACCCTGCCGGGGCCGGCGCATCCGGCCACCCTGCAAGAAGTTCCCTCACCGTGCTTGGATCGGTAGATGTCTTCAGCTTATCGCGAAATATCCTGTCGCTTAACATGCCGGCGGCAGTGGCAAGGAGCAGCAAGTGTCGTTCGTTCGCCTTGTTGGGGACGATGAGCCCCAGGAAGACCGACACCGGCTTGCCATCGGGCGCGTCGAAGGGAATGGCAAGCCTTGTTCGTACGAATGCGGCGGCCGGGACGGCACACTGATTCATGCGCGCGTGCGGAATCGCGACACCATGTCCTACGCCCGTCGAGCCCAGTTGCTCGCGCGCCGTCAGGCTCTCCAGAATGAATGTCTTGGAGAGGCCGTGCCGCGTGGCAAGCAGGGCGGCGACCTGTTCTAGCAGCTGCGCTTTGGTCGACACGTCGAGATCCAGACGGACGTCGTCGAGAGCCAGCATTTCGCCGATGGGATTCACGATGTCTGACGCAGTCCGTTCAATAACATCCGGCGCCAATACCGTCGTTTACTGGGAAGGCGGCTCGTCCTCATCTTCACTCTCGCTTGCCTCGTGGAGGTAGACGGCATTCGCGTTTTGATCGAAGTCGATCAACTCCGCGTAGCGCCCCCAGGCGATCAGCGTCTCGAGGAGCTTCGCGGGCTGATCGTATGGCAAGAGCGTTCCCAGCTCCTCCAGAACGCTGTCGGCATTGATCCGCCCGTCGGGCGCCTCCGCCAAACGCGTGGTCAGCATCTGAAACAGGCGCAGCTTCATGATGGCTTGCCGGAAAAGCGTCTTTCGTGCAGGACCTGGCGCCGCAAGGAAATACCAGCCGAACTGCGTCATCAGTACGTCGTCCTTGGGCGTGTCGACCAGATCCAGCATCTCGGCGGCCTTGACGATGGCGATCGTCTCGCCGAACTCCTTGCCGATGCGAGCGCTTAAATCGAACACGTTGATGGTCTCCTGAGCGTCCTCGATGATCTCGAGCAGGCCGACGATGGTTTCTGCCGGTACGTTCGGGATGGATTCGACACGGGCGCTGGCGGGGGTTGCAGCCGGACCCGGCTCACTCTCTGGCGCGCCGACGCCCTGGTCCGTGCCCGCGGCGGGAGCGGGCGCCGCGATGTGTTCGGCCGGCTCGTCCGGCAGGACTAACGCGGTGATCGCGGCATGCACCTGATCGACCATGGCCGAGAATGGCATCGAATTGACATCGCGAGGGTAGGGCAGCGGATTGGGAATGACATTGCGCACGCGGCCCGGATGCGACGAGATAATGACAATGCGTGTGGCGATGAAGACCGCCTCGGCGATGTTGTGCGTCACCAGGAAGATGCTCTTCAGGCCGGCGCGCCCGGAGCCGCGCCACAGGTCGACCACTTCGGTGCGCAGGCTCTCCGCGGTGAGAACGTCGAGTGCGCTGAATGGTTCGTCCATGCACAATACTTCCGGCTGCGCCACAAGCGCCCGTGCGAAGCCGACGCGTTGTCGCATGCCGCCGGACAATTGCTTCGGATACGCATTCTCATAGCCGGACAAGCCGATCAGCTCCAGCGCCTTGTCGATCTCTTCCTGCTCCTCGCTAGCGCTGAGGCGCCGCTGGATCAGTCCGACCTGCACGTTCTCCTGCACGGTGAGCCAAGGGTAGAGGGCAAAACTCTGGAACACGATGGCCAGGCCGCGGTTGACGTCGGCCAGCGGCTCGCCGTGACTGAGAACGGCGCCCTGCGTCGGTTCTGTCAGCCCGGCCATCAGTCGCAGGATCGTGGACTTGCCGGAGCCCGACTGCCCCAGGAGCGCCAGCATCTCGCCTTCCCGAATTTCGAGGCTGATGTCATCGAGCACCGTCACCGGCGATCCGCCGTCGCCACTCACGTACGACTTCGACACGTGGCGCAGCTCGATGAGCGGTGGCAAGGCGGCCGTGGCCTCGGGCGGAAGCTCGGGTTGTGGTCTCTCGGCAAGCGAAGTGTCAGTAGCCATCGGTCACTCCACGGATTGGACAACGCGCCGCGAAACAAGTCCGCTCTGTTCTCCAAACTCGGTGCTTCGTATCCATCAACATGGTCAGTCGAGCTTGAACTTCCGTTCCGCCAGGTCGTACAGGCGGCGCCAGAAGAGGCGATTGATGACAACGACGAAGAACGCCATGACCATGATACTGAAATAGATCGCAGGCTGGTCACCCTTCTCGGTCACCTGTGCAATGTACGCACCCAAGCCGTCGGCAACGAGCTTGTCGTTCCCCCAGGATGCGACCTCGGCGACGATGCTGGCGTTCCATGCTCCGCCGGTCGCGGTAACGGCGCCGGTGACCCAGAACGGAAAGATGGCGGGGATGATCAGCGTCTTCCAGAGGTGCCAGCGGCGCAGCCCGAACAAGGCAGCGGCTTCGCGCAGGTCGGTGGGGATGGCCATAGCACCGGCAATGACGTTGAAGAGTATGTACCACTGCGTGCCGAGCGCCATCAGCAGCACGCTACCCAGATTGATCGGGATGTGGGTCGCGATGAAGAAAGCCACAATGAACGGGAAGGTCATGTTCACCGGAAACGACGCGGCGATCTGCGCGAGCGGCTGGGCGAAGCGAGCCACGCGCGGCCGCAGGCCGATCCAGACACCGATCGGGGTCCAGATGAGCGTTGCTATGATGCTCATGGCCACCACGCGCAGCAGCGTGAGCACGCCGAGCCAGATGACATGCAACATCTGCGGCCCGGTCATGTCGGTCCTGATCTCCTGCGCGATGTCGATCGCATCTCGGATGAGCCAGCCGACGGCGATCGCTGCAACCACCCATAGCCCGATGCGTATCAACAATTTGGCCGATGCCGGCGTGTGTCCGGAAATCGTCTGCGTAACATCCGCGCCGAGTGCGGACGCGCGCTCCGAGAAGCGTCCGAAAGCGTGACCGACATGATCGGAAAGCCAGGCAAGGATGTATGAGCGCTGGAGCAGATCCAGGACCCACGACGTTGGGTTGTCCTTGCCTTCGGTCTGCTCGAGCTTGAACTTCTCCGCCCACGCCACCAGCGGCCGCCACAAGAGCTGGTCCACGACCACGATGGTGACGATCATCGCAATGATGGCGTAGACAGCGGCGCGCGTGTCGCCCGCCTCCACGGCCGCGGCCATGTACGAACCCAAGCCGGGAAGCTTGATGTTCTTGTTCAGTACCGAAATAGCTTCGCTTTGTGCAACGAAGAACCAGCCTCCGCCGAAGCTCATCATCGAGTTCCACATCAGACCGATCGCGGAGGAGGGCAGCTCGACCTTGGTGAAGCGCTGCCAGCGGTTCATTCTGTAGACGGTGGCGGCCTCCTGCAGCTCGGCCGGAATCGTGATCATCGAGTGGTAGAAGCCGAAGGTCATGTTCCACGCCTGTGCCGTGAAGATGGCAAAAATGCTGGCGCACTCTACTCCGAGGAGGCTCCCCGGAAAGAGCGCCAGGAAGCCGGTGACGGTTATCGAGAGAAACCCGAGCACAGGCACCGACTGCAGGATGTCCAGCAAGGGCAGCATGACTTTGCGCGCGCGGACGCTCTTGGCCGCGATGTAGCCATAGGCGAAAGTAAACAGCAGCGCCGCGGCAAAGGCGATGAACATCCGCAACACGGTGCGCGCGGTGTAGTAGGGAATGAGCGCTACGTCGAGGGAAAGCGGCGGCGGGTGAAGCTCGTCGAAGCGCACTCGCATATCGCCGCTCAGGGCCACGAGCAGCCACAGCAACACGAAGGTGGTCAGGATGACAATCGCGTCGATCCAGCCGAAGCGCCAGCCGCGCCCAAGCTGTTGTCCGGTGGTTTCCGGGTACGGGCGTGCGGTCATCGCAGGCTCTTGGAATGTCTGCTTGCCTGATGGGTAGTGACGTATCGCAAGCCGGTGTCACATACTTTGGTATCGCGCATTCAGAACTCCGCATGTATGCGAAGAGCAAAAATGGAGACCGGCCCGCGATCCCGGTTATAGGCCGGGTGGACAACGTATTGGTAGTCTGCTGAAACGGTGAAATGTTCGACGACGCGCATCGAGTAGAACGTCTCGACTATGTTTTCTCCGCCAGAGTGCGGCAACTGACCATCACCGATCAGGATGCCAAGACCACCGGCCGCGAAATAGTCGCGCGCAGCAGCCGAGATGCCATTGACGGCAACAGCAAGCCCGACACTATCGTCGCCGCGGTTCCATTGATTCCCTTTCAGCAAGAAACCTGCCGACGCGGACCTGTTGACGTCGGTAAATTCGTATGCTTCCTTGCTGCCGTCGTTAACGCTGAGCCGCGCGAACACACCGAGGTCAGGACGGATTTCCTGCTCGAGATTCAGCGCCAATCCAGGGCGCGAGGCGAAGTGGCGTACCAGCGCAGTGTCGGGAGTCGTGCCCGTTGCGTGGCCGAGGCTCACGGCGTCGCCGTAGCTTCCCATCCGCCCGTGGTTGAGGAAACCGAGCACCTTCAACTTTCCAGGATGTCCAGCGAGCTCGTAGCGTCCCTCGATTTCCCCGATGAGCGCGAATTCCTTGAAGCCGGGTTCGAGAGTCTTGCTGTTCGGAACATCGGAGAGATCGAAGAATCCTCCCCTGACAGTCCACCAGGACTGCGTCCACTCGACGGCGCCGCCTACCGTGTATCCCCAGGCATCGGCCGCGTAGTCGAAAGCAGCCGCGTCGATGACCGACCAGTTCAGAAAATCGCCGCGCGGGTCATGGGCATAGGCGTTGGTATCGAAGACATCGACGACCGAGAATTTGCCGACAGTCACCGTCACATTGTCGGCTGTCTGCGTTCCGCCGAGCTCGTTGGCGCCGGGGAGAATCGGGCGGCTATCTCCTCCGAGGTCGAACCGCTGGCGGAAGAACGCCCGCTGCAGGCGGAAATACGGTTTGGACTTCCCGACCTTGTAAGCTTCGCCGCTCGGAAATCCCGCCGCGCCCAGGGTGTTGCTCAAGCCGAAGCCCTGGTCGATCTCGGGATTGATGTAGAACGCGCCGCCATTCCAGAGTCGAACCCCGGCGAAGAGGGTCAAGTCGGTGGTTGCCTCACCATTGCTGCCGGGGGACAAGCTGTTCGTCCCTTGGTAGGGGGACGCAAAGCTCGGATGGTATTGTTTGACGAAGGTGAGCTGTCCGTGCAGGTTCCATGGCTCGGGCGCGGCGACGCCGCTCGGCACTGCGTCCGGAATTGTGGCTGCGACCGACGCTGGCGACAGGTCCTGACCTACGGAAGTGGCGGGCTCGGACGCGAGCGTCGGACCGCATGGCAGGCTCCATAGCGAACCCGCCAACAAGAACAGAACCGTTTTCTTCCGCCGTGCGGCGAGCGATCCCGAGCTTCCTCGCGCGACTCCGCGATACCAACCGCTGTGTCCTGTGCTTGGCCGGAACCGGGCGTCGAAGGGAATCAGGCGTTGCATCGAATGGCGTCCATAGTGGCGTTGAGAAAGCAAATTATGACGTCGATATGACAAGCAAGTGACCTCCTCTGTCGGCGTACACGAGCGTCGACCGTCAAAGCGGCCGACATGGAAACCGACAACGAGTGCAGGTAAGGCGAGAACGCCGGTCTTGCCCGAAAGGCAAGGAACTGCTTGACGCGCACCGCCTCGCAAGTCAGCGAGACGGTGGCAGGGGATGCAACGAGTCCTGCGAAACGATCTAGCTAACTTGAACGCCGTCTCGCGACGGCGCGACTAGGGCAACTCTCCAAAGCCACTACTCCACGTTCATCGACGCGGCCGAAGTTATTGCGATTGGTGGCGGCTGTCAAGCGATTTTTCGGTTCGAGAAACATAAGAATAGTTGGTAGCCCACGCGGGCGCCCCGAATACGACTAACCCTACCAGATAGCTCACGTCAGCTCGGCGCATGCTCACCGTCGAAGGGGAATCTGCACGAGACTCCAGCATGCGATCGCGAACGGTACGAGTGCCGAGTACCAATGTGTAGCGTTGTCTCAATCAGACTTGCGGCCAATCAGAAAACAGCCGGCACACGGCGTCCGGGTCGTCACAACTTCGCATCTGTTCGCGAAAGTCTCTGTCGCCGAACATCTGCGCTATCTCCGCAAGCATCTGCAAATGATGCTCGGTCGCGTGCTCAGGAGCGAGAAATATCACCATGTGCGACACCGGTTTCGCGTCGGGTGCATCGAAGGGTATGGGAAGCTTGAGCCGTACAAAAGCCGCCAGCGGTTGCGGCAAGTTCTTGATGCGTGCGTGCGGAAGCGCGATTCCCAGACCCAATCCGGTAGAGCCCAGCGTCTCGCGCGCGGTCAATCCATCGACCACCTGCGCTCTGGGAAGGCCGTGGCGCTGCTCAAATAGCCGACCGACCCCTTCGAATAGGCGTGTCTTGGTCGAGACGTCCAAGTCGAGCAGGATGTCTGCCGGTGACAGCAGTTGGCCAATGGTCCCCATGCGTGACTCAGTTCCGTGACTCAAGCTGCGTGGCTTAGTTGCCTGGTCGTGCCCATCCATGGAAGCCCCCGCTGTGTATCTAGGCTGCGCGCTCGTGCGTTGCCGATACAGGATTGCTTGAAAAAAACGGTTGCGACAAACCGTCTGTTTGAATGCGCCAGATGCCGCGGGCGGCTAGCGTGAAGCGCGGGTTCTCGTCGGCCGGCGCTTCCGCGCGTTGCTCGCTTTCGGGCGGTTTCTTGCGCAAACCAAGAAGCGCCGCGACGACGAAAGTAGGACACGCCATCGCGAAGACGATGAGCGGCCGGAAAAGCAACCATGTCTGCCAGCTATTCATGACTTCTTCTCGTCACAACCATAGCGACAAAAATACGCTGCGACACGTAAAGACAGTGCCTATTTTTTAGGGTTTGGCGTAAAAGATTCGTAAAACGCCGGCGCCGCCTAGCTATCGTCACGCGGCCGCACGACAAGAGGAATCGGCAGACCCGCCATCGTGGGCGGATGTCTCGTGGTGAGCCACGCGCACGGCCGTTTCTTGACACTTCCTTTACAAGCTACGGCGAAAGATGAGCACCATCTTTATGCACCGATGTGTAGTGTTGTCGCTGTCACCTTTTCGGCGGATTGCGCTATGCAGGAGGTGGCGAGAGTCCCGGAAGCGCCGAATCGCTTCCCAACGATCCGAGACCAGAGCCAGTGGCTTACGCGATACCATCGTCGGTACCATATTCCTGGCAAAGCGGCGGCGATTTTCTGAGCTACACGCAATGGGCGCATGGCGCGACATGGGCCGTCGCCGACTACTATTCGGGCTCCTGCGACGCCGACACCCAGGCCAAACACTCGGAAAGACCTGCGTCGGTCAGCTCGCCGTCACGCATGCATGAAAAGGCTTGACGTGCGTGCGTGGGGTCGGGTCGTCAAGTGAAATTATTTGGTCTGGTAATGGACATCATCGCTCGTCCATTCGCTGAACAGACACTGGATCGCAGCCGGTTCCATGGTGGCTTCCAGTCGGGCCCGAAAAGACTTGTTGGAGAACATCTCCGAAACAGTCGCCAGGATTTTCAGGTGTTCGTCATTCGCGTGTTCCGGAACCAGGATCACGAAGAGAAGCGACACAGGTTTGCGGTCTGGTGCGTGAAAGTCGATAGCGGACTTTGTGCGCACGAAAAGCACGATCGGCTCGCTAATGCCGGTAATCCGGGCATGAGGAACCGCGATGCCGTGTCCCAGCCCGGTCGATCCAACCTGCTCCCGTCGCCATAGCGCACGCAACACCGGCGCGTGGCTGACCTTGTGTCGGATTTCAAGTATCGCGGCGGCTTCTTCAAGCGCCCGCAGTTTGTTGGGAGCGTCGAGCCCCACTACGACATCGTCGCTGGAAAGAAGACGACCGATGATGTTCATAGGGGCCGACCTTTTGCTCGGGTACCGGGAAGGCTTATGGTAGCAATCCGACCAAGTACATTGGCGTTGTTCGTCACTAATGCCGGTCGGGGAGCGATCTCGTGCTCAGGTGCACCAGGATCATGGTGAGACCCAGCTCCGCGATGACGAACGCGGCGACAACAGCTATCCAGAACAACGTCGAGCAGGAGAGACAGGCCACGGTGCTTTGGCGCCTGATCAGTGGAGGTTTCAATAGCGTATGGTCGGGGAAGTAAAAACGGTATGGAGTTTTGCCGGCGGGCTGTAACAATCGTGTAAAGATGCGGCGGCACGGAGAGATGTGAACCTTTCGCGATTCAGCTCACCGAATTCTTCGCAAGATTGCATCAACGCGCAGGATTGTTAAAGACGCGTACTTGCGGATCTTGTTAACGTGAGCACGCCCTTCTCTCGCATTGCACGATATTCTCAATCGAAAGGCGCGCGGCTTCCGGCAGTCGCGTCCAGGCCATGTCGATCGAAGGCATGACTAATGTGTGCCATCGGTCTTTACGCTTTCTTTACGCGCGTGCCTGGATAATATGCACCTACTTTACCCACCGCTGTGTATCGTTGTCGTCATCGTTTTGATGAAAGAACAACGTGGACCTTCTTCATGCATGGTGGCTTCTGCGGCTGCTGTTCGTATTCCTGCTGGCATGCCCGTTTCTTATCGTTCCGGTGCTTCGCGGTTTTTTCAAGAAGCCGCCCGATGCCAAGGATCGGACAGAAGCGCCGGCGGAGGGCGCCACTCGCGTACCGGTCTCTGGGCGTGGAACGTGGAACGCGCAAGCCGACGGTCCCTCGGAGTCATCCCACCTCGATGGGCCGCTTGCACCTGTAGAGCGGCGCGCAGCGTAGCAACATGGTCCGAAGCTCGGCAATTCAATGGGTAAGAATTGCTGAGCTCAGGTGCCATTTGCCATCGATAACAGCAACAACTCCAACACCAAGGACTCCGGCTACGCCATTGCAGGCAAAAATATCGGCAAATCCACCGGGACCGTATTTATTCAGAAGACGTTCTGATCGCCGTCACAGGATCGATCGCACCACGACTGCAGAGGAAATGAAATGGACGCCGTCTATATCGCATTGATCGTCGGATTCTTCGTCGCTTCCGCGGGATTGATCCGCTTTTGCGCGGCCTTGATGGATAAGGGAGGCAAGTCATGAACTGGGTCTATTGGCTGAGCGGCCTCGCGGCGTTGGGCATCTTCGTTTATCTGGTCATCGCGTTGTTCAAGCCGGAGCTCTTTTCATGAACACCTCGGGTTGGCTGCAGCTGGGCCTATACGTCGTTGTCCTTCTGCTCTTGGCGAAGCCGCTTGGCGCGTACATGGCCGCGGTCTACGAGGGTCGTGCTGTACGGATGCAGCGCATCGGCGGTCCTTTGGAACGGCTGATCTACCGCGGTTCGGGCGTCGATCCGGCGCAGGACATGTCGTGGGTGCGCTACGCCGCGGCCATGCTGTGGTTCAACCTGCTCGGGGCGCTTGTCGTCTACCTGCTGCAGCGCGTTCAGCAATGGCTGCCGCTCAATCCGCAGGAGCTGGCGGCTGTCAGCCCGGACTCGTCGTTCAATACGGCGACGAGTTTCATCACCAACACCAACTGGCAGGGGTACGCTGGCGAGGGCACGATGAGCTACCTGACGCAGATGCTGGCGCTCGCCGTGCAGAATTTCGCTTCCGCGGCATCAGGCATGGCGGTGCTGGTCGCCTTGACGCGTGCATTTATCCGCAAGCAAGCGGGCGGGATCGGCAACTTCTGGGTGGACGTGACGCGGACGACCGTCTACATTCTGCTGCCGCTATCGCTTGTGTTTGCGCTCGTGCTGGTGTGGCAGGGAATCCCGCAGACGTTTGCCAAGGCTGCCACGGTCACCCTGGTACAGCCGGTGACGTTCGATAACCCCAAGAACGGGCCGGATGGCCAGCCGCTCAAGGATGACAAAGGCAATCCGGTCACCGAGAAGGCGACGACCAGCGAGCAGACTGTTCCGCTCGGTCCGGTCGCTTCGCAGATCGCGATCAAGCAGCTCGGCACCAACGGCGGCGGCTTTTATAACGTGAACTCGGCGCATCCCTTCGAGAATCCGACGCCGCTCGCCAATTTCCTCGAGATGCTCGCGATTCTGCTCATTCCGGCGGCGCTCTGCTACACCTTCGGCCGCATGATTTCCGATACCCGGCAAGGGTGGGCGTTGCTCGCGGCGATGACGATCGTTTTCGTCGCCCTCCTTCCCGGCACCTATCTGGCGGAGCAGAACGGTAATCCGGTGCTCACTACTCTCGGCGCCGATCAGGTGGCGAGCGATACCAATCCCGGCGGCAACATGGAAGGCAAGGAAGTGCGGATCGGCGTAGCCAATTCCGCGCTATGGGCGACCGCGACCACGGCCGCGTCCAACGGCTCGGTCAATTCCATGCACGATTCATTCACGCCGATCGGCGGGTTGATCCCGATGTGGCTCATCCAGCTATCCGAAGTGATCTTCGGCGGCGTGGGATCCGGCCTCTACGGAATGATCGTCTACGCGGTCGTGGCGGTGTTCCTCGCCGGCCTTATGATCGGCCGCACGCCGGAGTACCTGGGCAAGAAGATCGGCGCCTACGAGGTCAAGATGGCGTCGATCGCGATCCTGATCCCACCACTACTCGTGCTGTGCGGGACAGCGCTGGCGGTCATGCTCGATGCCGGCAAGGCTGGCGCGTCCAATCCTGGTGCCCAGGGTTTCAGCGAAATCCTTTACGCGTTCTCGTCGGCAGGCAATAACAACGGGAGCGCATTCGCAGGATTGAATGCGAACACCCCTTTCTACAACACGGCGCTGGGCATCACGATGCTGTTCGCCCGCTACTGGCTGGCAATTCCCGTGCTCGCGCTCGCTGGCGCATTCGCCGCGGCCAAGCACGTTCCACCATCCGCGGGAACACTGCCCACACATACGCCGCTTTTTGTCTTCGTGTTGATAGGCGTCGTCATCACGGTCGGAGCGCTGACATTCGTGCCGGCGCTCGCTTTGGGGCCGGTGGTCGAGCATTTGTTGCTCTTCTCCGGTTCATGATGCGCGCCAACTTACCAGAGAGATGATCATGTCGACTGCAATTGCAAGGCACGGCGGATTGTCGTGGTTCGTGAACCGCGACCTGATGAAGACGGCGCTGATCGACAGCTTCCGTCGACTGACGCCGCGCTACCAATGGCGCAACCCGGTGATGTTCGTTGTCTATATCGGCAGCATTCTCACAACGATCCTCTGGGTGCAGGCGCTCGGCGGCAAAGGGGAGGCCCCGGCAGGCTTCATTCTCGCCGTGACGTTGTGGCTGTGGGTCACGCTGCTCTTCGCCAACTTCGCCGAAGCCATCGCCGAAGGCAGGAGCAAAGCACAGGCGGCGTCCCTCAAGAGCGCCCGCAAGGACACGATCGCCAAGAAGCTCGCCAAACCGGTACGCGGTGCGGCACAGACATCGGTGCCGTCGAGCACCTTGCGCAAGGGCGACATCGTGCTGGCCGTGCAGGGCGACATGGTTCCCGGCGATGGCGAGGTGATCGAGGGCGTCGCGTCGATCGACGAGAGTGCGATCACCGGCGAAAGCGCACCGGTGATCCGTGCGGCGGGTAGCGACTTCAATACTGTGACCGGCGGCACGCGCGTGCTATCCGACTGGGTCATCGTGCGCATCAACGTCAATCCCGGCGAAGCCTTCCTCGACCGCATGATTGGCATGGTGGAAGGCGCCAAGCGTCAAAAGACGCCGAACGAGATTGCGCTCACCATCCTGCTGGTCGCCATGACGTTGGTGTTTCTGCTTGCGACCGTTACCCTGCTGCCGTTTTCGCTCTACAGCGTCGAAATTGCCAAGGCCGGCACTCCGATTACGATCACCGTGCTCGTTGCGCTGCTGGTGTGTTTGATTCCGACCACGATTGGCGGCCTGCTCTCGGCGATCGGCGTCGCCGGCATGGGACGGATGATGCGGGCGAACGTGATCGCCACTTCCGGCCGCGCGGTGGAAGCGGCCGGCGATTGCGACGTGCTTCTGCTCGACAAGACCGGCACGATTACGTTCGGCAACCGCCAGGCTTCGGCGCTCTTTCCAGTCGCTGGCGTGACGGTGCAGCAGCTTGCCGAGGCGACGCTGCTTGCTTCGCTAGGCGACGAGACCCCCGAAGGCAAGAGCATCGTCGCGCACGCCAAGCGCGCCTACGGCGTCCTGCCGCCGCCGCTGGAGCCGGGGCAGTTCACGATCGTTCCCTTCTCGGCGCAAACGCGGATGAGTGGCGTCAACTTTCGCGGGAGGGAGATCCGCAAGGGTGCGCTCGACGCGATCCGCGACTGGATTGCTCCGCAGAGCGGCTCGGTCAGCGTCGAGGTCACCTCGCGGGTCGAGGATGTCGCCCGGCGTGGCTCTACGCCACTTGTCGTTGCCGAAGGTCGCCATGTGCTCGGCGTCGTCGAGCTCAAAGACATCGTCAAGACGAACATCAAGGAGCGTTTTGCCGAACTGCGCAAGATGGGCATCAAGACGATCATGATCACCGGCGACAATAAGCTGACCGCCGCGACCATCGCCGCCGAGGCGGGAGTCGACGACTTCCTCGCCGAAGTTACGCCCGAGGCCAAGCTCAAGCTGATTCGAGATATTCAAGCGGAAGGCAAGCTGGTCGCGATGACCGGCGACGGAACCAACGACGCGCCGGCGCTGGCGCAGGCCGATGTCGCCGTGGTGATGAACAGCGGCACACAGGCGGCGAAAGAGGCCGGGAACATGGTCGACCTCGACTCGAGCCCGACCAAGCTCATCGAAATCGTCGAGATCGGCAAGCAGCTTCTGATGACCCGCGGCGCGCTGACCACGTTCTCGATTGCGAATGATGTCGCCAAATACTTTGCCATCATTCCGGCGGCGTTTGCCAGCACCTATCCGGTGCTCGATACGCTGAACGTGATGCGGCTGGCGACGCCGAACAGCGCGATATTGTCGGCCGTCATCTTCAACGCGGTGATCATTCCGGCGCTGATCCCGCTGGCTCTCAATGGCGTCAAGTACCGGCCGGTTGGCGCCGCTGCGATTCTGCGCCGCAACATGCTGATCTACGGTGTCGGCGGCATCCTGCTGCCATTCATCGGGATCAAACTGATCGATCTCTTGCTCGTTGCGCTGCATCTTGCGTGACAGGAAAAGGATAACGCCCATGTTTGCCGAACTTCTCCCCGCCCTCCGCATCCTCGTGATCATGAGCGTGCTGACCGGAATCGCCTACCCGCTCATTGTTACCGGCATCGCGCAGCTCGCGTTTCCACGCGCAGCGAACGGCAGCCTGATCTCCGCCGACGGCAAGACCAGCGGCTCGGAACTGATAGGTCAGCCTTTCGACGACCCCAAGTACTTCTGGAGCCGTCCATCGGCGACCTCACCGCAACCCTATAATGCAATGGCATCGTCGGGTTCGAATCAGGGTGCCCGCAATCCGGCATTGGCCGACGCGGTGAAGGACCGCATCAAAGCGTTGCGCGACGCCGATCCGGGCAACACGGCACCGGTGCCGGTCGATCTGATAACCGCCTCGGGCAGCGGGCTCGATCCGCACATAAGCGTGGCAGCTGCGGAATATCAGATCGCGCGCGTTGCCAAAGTCCGCGGGCTTCCGCCCGACCGCATTCGCGAGCTCATCGGCTACGCGACCGAGGGCCGCACGCTTGGCGTCCTTGGCGAGTCGCGGGTCAATGTGCTCAAGCTCAATCTCGCGCTCGATCGCAAGTAGGATGACCGGCGCCCTGAGGGGTCGCGGACCGATGTAGCGCGACATCGGAGGGATTACCGGGACTACCAGCCTGGCCCACATAGGGTGATGCGGGTTGGCGGCCGACCGCTAGGGTCTTACACTAGCGCTCGATCACCGCAAACGGCCAAGCATGCAAAAGCAGCGCCGAAATCCGGATGACCTCCTTGCGGAAGTCAAAGCACAGGAAGCGCGCGCCGCACGGGGCCGGCTGAAAATTTTCTTTGGCGCTTCGGCCGGTGTTGGGAAGACCTATGCGATGCTAGTCGCAGCCCAGACGCTGCGCCGTGCCGGCGGCGATGTTGTCGTCGGCGTGCTCGAAACGCACGGCCGCGCAGAAACGGCCGCACTGCTCGAGGGTCTCGAGGATTTGCCGCCGCTGCTGCTCGATGTTCAGGGCGCATCGGTCAAGGAATTCAATCTCGATGCCGCGCTCGCTCGGCACCCGGCGCTGATCCTAGTCGACGAGCTTGCCCATACCAACGCGCCCGGTGCGCGGCATCCGAAGCGTTGGCAGGACATCGACGAGCTACTGGATAGCGGCATCGATGTATTCACGACGCTCAACGTCCAGCATCTGGAGAGCCTGAACGACGTCGTCGGCGGTATAACCGGCATCCGCGTGTGGGAAACTGTCCCCGATACGTTTTTCGACGAGGCCGACGATGTCATCCTGGTCGACATTCCTGCCGACGAGTTGCTGGCACGCCTCAAGGCCGGCAAGGTCTATCTTCCCGAGCAGATCGAGCGCGCTGCGGGAAATTTCTTCCGCAAGGGCAATCTCATGGCGCTGCGCGAGCTCGCGCTGCGCCGCACGGCCGATCGGGTCGAGGACGATGTTCAGGCATATCGCACCGACCAGGCGATCCAGCGCATCTGGAAAACCGAAGCATCGCTTCTCTGTTGCGTTGGACCGGACTACGGAGGCGAGCATGTCGTCAGGAGCGCGGCGCGGCTCGCCAGCCAGCTTGGCATCGAATGGACCGCTGTCTACGTCGAGACCCCGAAGCTCCAGCGGCTGCCGCCGCGGGAACGTGAGCGCATTCTCAGGACCGTGAAGCTGGCGCAGGATCTCGGCGCCAAGACCGCGATTCTCTCCGGCAGCGACGCGGCCTCCGCCATCGTGGAATACGCGCAGACCCATAATTGTTCGAGGCTTGTCATGGGCCGCGCCCATTCGAAGCGATCCTGGCCATGGGTGCGCGATATCGCCAACCGAGTGGGTGCCCTTGCGCCCGACGCGGACGTGATCGAAATCGGTCGCGGAGAATCGCAGATCGAGCCACCGGCGCAGGCTAGCGCCTCCGAGATTGTCGAAGATCCGCGCCGCACCGCCAAGCGTCTGCGCTACGTGTGGGCAGCGCTAGGGTGTCTCGCGACTACCTTGATCGCCGTACCGCTTCAGCCATATTTCGATCTTGCCAATATCGTGATGCTTTTTCTGCTCACGGTCGTTCTGATCGCCGTCAGGTTCGGGCGCGGCCCCGCGGTGCTTGCTGCCTTCGTCAGTGTCGCGAGCTTCGACTTCTTTTTCGTGCCGCCGCGGTTCTCGTTTGCCGTGACGGACGTACAGTACCTGCTCACGCTGGTGGTGATGCTTGCCATAGCGCTCATTACCGGACAGATGACCGCGGGACTGCGTTACCAGGCGCGCATCGCCTCTTCCAGAGAGGAGCGCGCCCGCGCGCTCTACGAGTTCGCGCGAGACATGTCGAGCCTGCTGCAAACCGAGCAAGTCGTCGAGGCCGCCAACAAGTTCATCGCGAGCACGTTTCAGGCCAAAGTCGCGATACTGATACCCGACGAACAGGAGCGCCTCCAGCTGCACGATCCGGGCGGGCTTGCGCTTGCGACCGACCTCCGTGTCGCCGCTCAGTGGGCGTATGAGAAGTCCCAGCCGGCGGGTGCCGGCACCGACACTCTTCCGGGCAGCGCGTTCCTGTATTTGCCGCTGCGCGCACCGATGCGCACCCGGGGTGTGCTTGCCATCAGTGCATCGAATCGGCGGCTGCTCATGGTGCCGGAGCAGCGGCGCCACCTGGACACTTTTGCCGCATTGATCGCGATCGCTCTCGAACGCGTGCACTATGTCGAGGTGGCGCAGCAGGCGCTCATACGCATGGAATCCGAGCGTCTGCGCAATTCGCTGCTGGCCGCGCTTTCGCATGACTTGCGTACACCTCTCTCCGCGGTGGTGGGCCTGGCCGAGTCGCTCGAATTGACCAAGCCCGAGCTCTCCGGCCTGCAGCGCGACACGGCGCAGGCGATCGCCGAAGAAGCGCGCCGGATGAGCGCGTTGGTCAACAATCTGCTGGACATGGCGCGCATCGAAAGCGGAGACGTCAAGCTGCGCCGGGAATGGCAATCCGTCGAGGAAGTAGTCGGCAGCGCGCTCAAGGCAGCCCATCCCGCGCTTGCCAACCACAGCGTCGAGGTCGCGTTGCCGCCGGAGCTGCCATTGGTCGAGTTCGACGCGACGTTGATCGAGCGAGTGCTATACAACCTGTTGGAGAATGCCGGCAAGTACACGCCGGCAGGGACGGCAATACGCGTCGCCGCCGAAGCACTGGGGGATCAACTACTGATCACTGTGAGTGACAGCGGCCCGGGCGTCCCGGAAGCGCAACGCGAAGCGATCTTCGAGAAATTCACGCGCGGTTCGCGGGAGTCGGCGACGCCCGGCGTGGGACTGGGACTAGCGATCAGCCGCGCCATCGTCGAAGCACATCGGGGACGAATCTGGGTCGAAGACAACGCCGGGCACGGGGCTCGATTCTGTTTTACTTTGCCGCTCGGTACCCCGCCCGAAATGCCGCTGTCCGAAGAGCCGGTGACCGGCAAGGCCTAACGGCTGACCCGATGAGCGACCCCGGCCCCATCGCCATTCTGGTCGAGGACGAACCCCAGATCCGCAGATTTGTGCGCACGGCGCTCGAGACCGAGGGCTGGCAGGTTCACGAGGCCGGGACGCTCAAAGACGGACTCGTCGAAGCGGGAACCCGCAAGCCCGACGTCGTCATTCTGGACCTGGGTCTGCCCGATGGAGACGGCATCGATTTCATCCGCGATTTGCGTACCTGGTCGACGATCCCGGTGATCGTGCTCTCGGCGCGGGTCCACGAGACCGACAAGATCAAAGCCCTGGATGCAGGCGCTGATGACTATCTGGCCAAACCGTTCGGCGTCGGCGAGTTGCTTGCCCGCGTCCGTGCCGTCCTGCGCAGGAAGGTCGTCGCAGGATCCGAAAAGCTATCCGTATTTCGATTCGGGCACGTGGAAGTCGATCTCATCAAACGGATCGTTCGCAAGGGCGGCGCCGAAGTCCACCTCACTGCCATCGAATATCGGTTACTTTCGACGATGATTGCGAACGCGGAAAAGGTAATTACGAATCGCCAGATACTGCGCGAAGTGTGGGGGCCCTCGTATGTAGCGCATGAGCACTACGTTCGTGTGCACATGAGTCATTTGCGGCGCAAGCTCGAAGATGACCCAACCCAGCCGAAACACCTTCTGACCGAAACCGCCGTGGGGTACAGGCTCGTGCCTTAGTCGCGCCGAAATGGTGGAGAGGCGCCCTTTGTACTACTATCGTCGGCAACCGGGAGGCGCCTGCCGCGAATCTCGGCCAGATGCGGTAAGTGCAACTCGTATCAATCTATCGCGGATGGTTATTTTGGCCTTCGCGAGCGACGGAGGATCCAACTCATGCATGCATCAAAAATGCGATTCGCGGCGGTCGTAGGATTGGTTGCGCTTGCGGTCCTGATCGGTGCCGCGCCGACGACACGCGCGCAGGACGTGACGCTGGAGGTGTGGAGTCACGAGGCGGATGAGCCTGCGAAAGTGGCGTTCCGTGAGCTGGCCGCCAGAAATCTGGAGAAGCTGCGGCCCGGCGCGAAGGTCAAGATCACCTGGTACGAGAAAAATCCTCTCTCCGCCGCGCTGAAGACCGCGCTCCCGGCGGGCAAGGGCCCGGACGTTTTCTATCTCGAGCCCGATCAGGTCGAATACATCACCGCCGGCTACATCGTTCCGTTGGACGATCTGGTCAACTGGAACAACATCGAGCCGTGGGCGCGCAAGGTATGGACCCACAACGGCAAGACCTACGGCATTCCGCAGGAAGCCTATACCGTCGAGCTCTTTTACGACAAGGATGCGCTGAAGAAGCTCGGGGTGACGCTTCCCGCGAACGGGCAGCTCACCCAGTCGCAGTTCCTGGACCTGGTCAAGAAGGCTCGTGCCGCCGGCATGACGCCCATCGCGCAGGGCGTCGGCGACCGTCCCTATCCGGGGGCCTACATCACCGTCGAAGCGCTGCTGCGCAAGCTGGGGCCGGACGACTATCAGAAACTGTTCACGGGCAAGCTGTCCTTCGCCGATCCACGCGTTGTCGAAGTGCTCAAATGGGTCAAGGAGTTGATCGACGCCGGCGCATACCCCAAGAATTTCATGACGCTCAAGCTCGGCGAGTCGCACTATTATTTTTACAGCAAGCCTGGCGCGCTGATGCTGCCGATGGGGAGCTTCTACACCGGACGCGCCTTCGTGCCCGAGGAAAAGGGCGGCCAGCCGCAGAATTTCCCGCTCGGCATCATGCAATTTCCGGCCATGGATCGCGGCGCGTGCAATGAGTGCAAGACATCGACCATAGGCGCGAGCTTCGCGATCAACTCCGCGAGCAAGCAGAAGCAACTGTCAGCGGAATTTCTGAATGCGATGTCGACTCCGGAAATGGGCAAGATGTGGATCGAGACCGTCTATCTCCAGACCGGCATCAAGGCAGACGTGAAGAATTTCTCCGGTCCGCACGCCGCCTATTTCAACGAGCTCATGGATCGTCAGAAGGGCGAGAAGTATTTCATCGGCCAGCCGCGCGACATGGTCACCGGCGAGTGCAAGGATACGTTCATCCAGGTTCTCAACTCCGGCTTCCCGGGTGGCCTGCTTTCAGTCGATCAAACCGTGCAGATGATGAACAAGGCCTGCTACAAGGGCTAGATGGAGGAGCCGGCACCTCGCATCTCAAGGCGGCCGCGGCGTAACCGATTCCATTGCGCCGCGGTCCGTGCCGCGCAGCCGCCGGGACGGACCCTCCGGAATCGCGGCGGCTGATTGCATCGATGAGCGTTCCCGGTTGGCTTTCCCGCTTCGCAGGACCGGCTTCTGCGCGTCCGGAGGTCGACGCGCGGAGCGCAGGCATCGCGGTTCTCGTGGTCTTTCTCGCGCCCGCGCTGCTGGTCTATGCCGGATTCACGATCTATCCCGTTCTGCGCACCTTCTATAACGCGTTCCATGTGATCAAGCCACAGGGTGTCGTCGAGTTCGTCGGCCTGAGCAACTTCACGACCCTGCTGCTCGCCGATCCGGTTTTCTGGAAGGCGGTCGCCAACACTTCAGTGTTCACGATCGTCGCGACAATCGTCGATGTAGTCGGCGGCCTGCTGCTGGCGCTCTGTTTGTTCGCGCGCGCGCCGCTCGCGCCCTTGCTGCGTGTCGTCTGGTTCACTCCGGTGCTGATGTCTTACGTGGTGGTCGGAATCCTGTGGGTATGGATCTTCGACTACGACTGGGGGCTGGCGAACGCAGTGCTGCGCTGGCTGGGCTTGGGCGCGTTCGAGCAATCCTGGCTCGGGCATCCGTCCACGGCCTTGTGGTCCGTCCTCGTGGCGCACGAGTGGAAATGGCTCGGCTTCAACATGATCGTGTTTCTGGCCGCACTTCATGCGCTGCCATCCGAGGTGCTCGGCGCGGCGGAGCTCGACAACTGTGGCTGGTTCGCCAAGCTCGTCTACATCATCGCGCCGATGCTGCGGGGGACGATCGTCAATCTGCTGGTGCTGTCGTTCATTGGCAAGATGATGGTCTTCGACTTGATTTGGATAATGACGGGGGGCGGGCCTTTGTGGTCGACCGAGACGGTGTCGACGTATGTCTACAAGCGCGCCTTCGAATGGAACACTTTCGATCTCGGTTATCCGTCGGCCATCGCGGTGCTGTGGTTCGTCATCATTCTTGTCTTCATCTCGATCATGACGCGTCTGCTGCGCCGACGCGAAAGCCTGGAGTTTTAGCTTGCCCATGCAGATGCGGTTGGGCTTCGACCAGGTGCGACGCGCGCCGCTCGTACTGTTCGTCGTTCTCTATACGGTGGTGACGGGAGGACCTCTCTTGTGGGTGGCGACGATGTCGCTGCGAACAACCGCCGAGATTTTCAAGGATCCCTACGGCCTTCCAATCCCCGCGCATTGGGAGAAATTTGTCGAGGCGTGGACCAAGTCGCACTACGGGACCTATTTCTGGAACAGCACCATCGTAGTCGTGATCGCCGTCGCGCTGGTGACGGTGATCGGGGCGATGGCAGCGCACTGCCTCGCGCGCTACAACTTTCGCGGCAACCACCTGGTGCGCTTCCTGATTCTTTCGGGACTGGTCCTGCCGCCTCAACTGCTGATCCTGGCGCTGTTCCAGATCCTGCTGGATATCAACCTATACAACACGCTGACAGGGCTCATCTTGGTTTATGTCGCGACGCACATCGCGATGACGGTTTATATTCTGGAAGGCTTCTTCGCCCAGATTCCCCAGGATCTCTTCGATGCCGCGCGCATGGACGGGTATTCCGATTTCGAGATCTTCTGGCGCGTGACCATGCCGATCGGCATGCCCGCGATCTTCACCACCGTTACGCTCAATTTCATCATCCTATGGAACGAGTTCCTCTTCGCCGTGGTCTTGTTGACCGACGACGACAAGCGCACGCTGCCGCTCGGCATCATGCACTTCACGGGCAGCCACCAGCTCGACGTCGGCATGGTCGCGACGGGCCTCATGATCGCGATCCTCCCTATCATCGCGATCTACGCCTTCTTTTCCGAAACCATGATCAAGGGCATGACCGCCAGGGCAGTCCGCTAGGTCGCCGTGACACGGTTGCTTAAAGCGATGCAAACGTGGCGGTCATAACGGTTGAAGAACTCAGCAAGCGTTACGCGGGTGCTGCGGCGCCTGCGGTGCACGACGTCAGTTTCACCGTGGCAGACCGCGAGTTCATGGTGCTGCTGGGACCCTCGGGCTGCGGCAAGTCCACGGTGCTGCGCATGATCGCGGGGCTCGAGCCGATCACATCCGGCACCGTGTCGATCGACGGCAAGATCGTCAATCCTGTTCCAGCCAAGTTGCGCGACATCGCCATGGTGTTCCAGTCGTACGCCCTTTACCCGCACATGACGGTCTACGAGAATCTGGCCTTCGGATTGCGGCGGCGGAACATTGAGCAGGCGGAAGTCGCGCGGCGCGTGCACGCCGCCGCAGCCAAGCTGGGACTGACCGATTTCCTGAATCGCAAACCGCATGCGCTGTCGGGCGGTCAGCGGCAGCGCGTGGCGCTCGGCCGCGCGATCGTTCGCGATCCCAAGGTGTTCCTGTTCGACGAGCCGCTGTCCAATCTGGATGCGGCGCTCCGCGTCACCACGCGTAACGAGCTGATCAAGCAGCAGCACGAAATCGGCACCACCTCGATTTACGTGACGCACGACCAGGTCGAGGCGATGACCATGGGCGACCGCATTTGTATCATGAACCAGGGCAGGGTCGTGCAGATCGGCCGCCCCCTGGACGTCTACAGAAATCCCGCCGACACTTTCGTGGCGCGATTTCTGGGCAGTCCGTCGATGAATTTGTTGAACGGCCGGATCGACGCCGAAGACGGTCGCGCCTTGGCGCACTTTGCAGGCGGCGCTGTCTCCCTGCCGAAGCGAACGTCGTCATCGCTAGCACAGCATGTCGGCCGGGAGGTGATAATCGGCGTGCGGCCGGAAGATCTGTACGAGACGGTCCCGGAGGGCGACGCTGCACGGTTCGCGCGCCTGCACGTGCGCGTCGTCGCCGTGGAGCCGCTGGGCGCAGAGACGCTGCTGGTGGTGGCGCTGGATGGTTCGAACGAAGAGCTGATCGCGCGCATCGGGCGCGACACGGGTTTGCGCACTGGCGACAATCTCGACATCGCGTTGGATACCGCGGCGATTCATCTGTTCGACCCGGCGACGACGAAGGCCATCGTTTAGGTCACCGACGCAGAAGGAAAACATCGTGGCAAATGCCGGTCGCATTGTCGATTGCCATGCCCATATCATCGATCCAGCGCGGTTTCCTTTCGCAGGAGCGCGCGGCTACAAGCCGCGTCCGGACGAGAGCGGAACGCGCGAGGAATTCTGCGTGGTGCTCGATCGTCATGGCGTCGGTCGCGCGCTACTGGTGCAGTTGAGCGGCTACGGCACCGACAACGCGGCGATCCTGGACGCGGTAAAAGCGTATCGCGGCCGGTTCAAGGCAATTGCGGTGATCGACCCGGATGCCAGCGATAGAACACTCGAGGATCTGGCCGCCGCAGGTGTGGTCGGCGTCCGCTTCAATCTGGTGAGCTATGAGCCCGAAGCGCTGTTGCGCCGCGACGCGCCTCGGCTGCTGGAGCGGCTGAAAGCGCTGGGATGGTTCGCACAGGTCTATGCCGACGACGCTCAGTGGCCGCTCGCCGCCGCGGTTTTGCAGAGGAGCGGCATTCGAGTATTGGTCGACCACTTCGGCGTGCGCGACATCGCCGGCGGCATCGGCCATGCAGGATTTCAATCCGTTCTCGCACTCGGGCGCGAGGGAAAGGCGGCGGTCAAATTTTCCTCCCTGTTTCGTGTTTCGCGAGCGCTGAAGGGATTTCATGATCTCGATCCATTTGTCGAGGAGCTGCTGGATGCGTTTGGCGTGGCCGGCTGCATTTGGGGATCGGATTGGCCATTCATCAACGTGCCGCGGCGGCCGAGCTATGCCGATGTGATGGCGCCGCTCTCGCGTTGGCTGCCGGACCACGGCGACAGAGAGCGCGTGCTCGCCGACAATCCACGCCGGCTCTTCGGTATGGGTGATTGATCGATGGCGGCACCATTCACCAAAACGAAGCCGCTGAAGGTCGCGCTGGCCGGCGCAGGCATGATCAGTTGGTATCATCTGGCCGCATGGCGAAAGCTGGGTGAGCGCGTGCGTCTGGTATCGATCTGTGACCCGGATGCCGACAGAGCCGCCAGGCGCGCCGAGGAATTCTCCATTCCCAAGGTCTTTCGAGACGCCGATGCGATGTTCGCCGCGGGAGCGGTCGACGCTCTCGACGTCGCTTCGCCACGCCAAACGCACGCAAGCTGGGTCGCTGCCGCAGCCGAACGCGGAATCGATGTCCTTTGCCAGAAGCCCTTGACACCCACGCTGGCCGAATCGGAGGCACTGGTCCGTCGCGTCGAAGGCAAGTCGCGCCTCATGGTGCATGAGAACTGGCGCTTCCGCCCGTGGTATCGCGAACTGAAGCGATGGATCACGGCGGGCGACCTCGGAGACGTGCTGCTCGCGCGAATGTCGATGATCACGTCCGGGATGTTGCCTGACGCGAGCGGTCGTCGGCCATCGCTCGAACGCCAACCTTTCATGCAGCACGAAGAGCGACTGATGATCGCGGAGGTGTTGATCCATCACCTCGATGTCATGCGTTATCTCTGCGGCGAGCTCGCCGTTGTCGGCGCGCGTGCCGCGCGCACAGTCCCCGATGTGGCCGGCGAAACAGTGGCGGCTATTTTCCTGCAAACCGTGTCCGGTGCACCGATCGAGGTGACCGGCACCATGGCCGCGCCCGGCTATCCTCCCCGTCCTCCTGATCGCCTCGAAGTGGTGGGCAGCAAGGCAAGCGCCACCTTCGAGAACTCCGAGCTGCGCCTGCTCGGCGATCAGCCTCGCAAGCAGACTTACGACCGCGATCACGGCTATCAGGCGAGCTTCGACGGCGTCATCGCGCATTTTGTCGATTGCCTCGAATCCGGCGCGCCGTTCGAAACCGGCTCCGCCGACAATCTGAAAACCTTGCGACTCGTCGAAGATGCCTACCGCGCCGCCGGCTTGCATCCTCGATAGAATGAGGCGATGGAAACCCGAACGGTGTCGCCGCACAGCCTGATCGGCCAGGCGAAATCCGCGCTCGATACGCCGGCGCTGCTGGTCGATCTCGACGTCATGGAAGCCAATATCGCGCGGATAGTCGCAACCTGCCGCGCATACGGCGTCGCATGGCGGCCGCATTCGAAGGCACACAAGACACCGGAGATCGCGAAGCTGCAGATCGCCGCCGGCGCGATCGGCGTTACCTGCGCGAAGCTCGGCGAAGCCGAAGTGATGGCTGCCGCGGGCATCCGCGATATCCTGATTGCCAACCAGATCGTGGGGCCGATCAAGATCGGCAGGCTGGTCCAGCTTGCCGACCACGCCGATCCTATCGTCTGCGTCGACAGCATCGAGAACCTGATCGAGCTCGACGCGGCCTTCAGGAATGCAGACAAGCGATTGAGCGTGGCGATCGAGGTCAATATCGGCATGAATCGCGCCGGTGTCGAGCCAGACCGGGCCGTGGTGGCGTTCGCGCGCGAGATCGCCAGCCGCCCGGGTCTTCGCTTCGTCGGAGTGACGGGCTGGGAAAGCCACGCCACGACCATCGCCGACCCGGTCGAGAAGGAGCGCACGGTCCGCGAGGCAGTTGCCGCACTTACCGCAAGCGCTCGCGCCTGCACTGCGGCCGGCCACAGCGTCGTGGTCGTGAGTTGCGGCGGCACCGGCACCTTTCCCTACTGTGCGCAGCAACCCGGAGTGACCGAGGTGCAGGTCGGCGGGGCCATTTTCAGTGATATGCACTACCTCACGCATTACCATGTCGATTTCGCGCCGGCGCTCACCGTGCTCACGACGGTATCGAGCCGGCCGACGCCGACACGAATCGTCGTCGACGCCGGCAAGAAGACGATGAGCGGCGATGCGGCGATGCCGGCGCCTCGCGGCATGCCGCCGATAAGCGCAATCAAGCTTTCGGCCGAGCACACCAAAATCGAGCTGGACCAACCAAGCGCTGCTCCCAAAATTGGCGACAAGATCGAGTTGATCGTCGGCTATTCCGACACCACGGTCCACCTGCACGAGGAAATCGTGGGCGTTCGCGGCGGACGTGTCGAATCTGTTTGGCGGGTTGCGGGGCGCGGCAAGATCAAGTAGTGATGAGGAATAGGGGCCCTTTGTGCAGCTGTCTTCCGCGTCGCACGTCCTGAGCGGAACTTCACCGGTAGCGGCTGGCTCATACCCAGCTAGGCTCTAGGATGGCTGGCTACTTGAACCTGTTGTGGGAGAAGCCGGATAAGCAAGTGCACA
>Ga0210402_10000178_pt1 | contig 72409 bp, 109 predicted proteins | sample IncBWC7MmetaG_FD_161055 | JGI IMG/M metagenome (GOLD analysis project Ga0210402, IMG submission 161055) | Forest soil microbial communities from Barre Woods Harvard Forest LTER site, Petersham, Massachusetts, United States - Inc-BW-C-7-M | ecosystem: Environmental > Terrestrial > Soil >...
AGGCCGCCAAGCGACCAGCGCGGCCCGCCCATGCGATTCGGCGACCAGGGCTACCCCTCCCTAGCTCCCCCCTCCCCGGACGCGCCCACGGGCTCGCCAGGGCGATCCAGAGCGGAGGTAAACGCACATGCGCCGGTATCCAGGGGTGCTAAGGTATCCAGGGATGGCGAAGCGCAGCGGGAAATCGAGGCCGATATTTTGACGTTCTGCGGCGCGCCCGATCATAGCGCCGAGCCGTTCTGTCAGAAACTTGGCGCGTATCTCGCCGAGCATCCCGAAGCGAGGCCACGATGAAAACCACCAAGCCCCCACAACACCGAACCGACAAACCAGCGAAGCGGACTAACGGGCAGGCACCGGAGGAAATCGCCATGCTCGACACCAACAAGTCGAACGACCGCATGCGCTACATCCGCATCACCATGCGCGCGACCGAAATGTACGGACTCGTTTGCGCGATGCTCGACGCCGACACGCCTGAAAAAATCGCCGCCTTGCGCAAGCGAGCTATCGGTGTGCGGTTCGAAATCGAAAGCGGTCAACGCAACTCCGATGCTCACACCAAACAAGACAGGAGTCCAATGTGACACTCAAACAACTAGTCCAGTATTTGACGAAACTCGCCGCTAACGCCAGGAGTCCGCACGTTCGCCGGGTCGCGCCGTTCATTGCGCTACTAGGTGATGGCGTCGAGCAATTGGGCGCGCATTGGGAGATCCACTACATGCGCCAAGTGTTGCTGATCGTCGGCAAGCGCCGCATCGTCGCGCATTATGTTCACCCGAAGCACTCGCCCCGGCAACGTGGCGGCATAGTCTTTCAGGAAAAAATCGGCAACCGGCTCGGCCCGGTCGTGCGCGGAATTTACACGCTCGATGACGCAATCGCATTCAGACAAAGGCCATCGCTATGAGCAACTATCGCGTAACTTGGTGGAAGGACATGGCCGACAATCGCACAAGGATCTTCGCTTGCGTCCCGACATTCTCTGGCGCTCTTGCCATCCTCCCGCATGGCCCGGACGGCTGGCAGCGTTATCTGATTGAGCGGGGCAAGCGGGTTGTCGAACGTGGCGATCAATTCGGCCCGCGCGGTGCGCCAGCAACCGAGCGATCCGATGGCTGATCTCCGCGAGTGCATCCGCAACGCTCGCGCCAACATCAGCGCGTCGGACGCGGCGACCGATGACAAGGACCGCACCGACTATGCGATCAGCGCTGTGGAAAATCTAATCGAAGCTGTTGAGGCAATCGCCAACGCCTTCGACCGACTCAAGGATATCGATCTATAAACGAACACCTGTGCCGCCCCGCCCCCGAGTCGGCATAGGTAGCCCCGCCGCGTAAAGAAAGATGCCCCCCTCCGAGCGCGGCGGGGCACCCTCTCAACACAAGGAGTCCAAACAATGAAACGTCTCGATCTAATGGTAGGAGTTTTGTTAGTGGCTGCGATCCTGGGCGCTACGCTTGCGAACGCCGATCCGCTCGACACCCGGTCGTTCTATGACCGCAACGGCGGCTTCGCCGGTAGCTCATCGGCGCATCAGAACACGACCAGCTATAGCGACCGGGATGGCCGGTTCTCTGGTAGCTCGATTCGCAACAGCGACGGCACGACCAGCTTGTATGATCGCAACGGGCATTTCACCGGCTCGGTCGTCAACACGTCGCCGAGCGGGGGACGCGATGGCCGCCGATAACATCGATGACGCGCGCCGAGAATTGCGGTTGCGAATGGGCCATGCTTTCGGGCATTCCTACGGCGGACAACAACAACCGTTGCACCACGATCACCTTAACATTGATGGTTTTATGCGAGCATTAGAGCGATACATCGACGCCAGAATCGAACAAAGCCGATTGAAGCGGTGATGCGCGCGGTCACGGTCTGGTCGCTCCTGATCGTTGCGGTCGTGCTAGTGTTTGACGAACGCGCCATCGCAGCCATCGTCCTAGCTCTTGGCGCGCTGGCGTTGGTGCTCATCCGAGAGAGAGGATGAAATGTCCGAACATTCCGACGATGTTGCCAGGGACGCGATGGAAATCTGCCAACACATTAAGCCCTACCTTGCCGGTGTCGGCAGCGCGACGCAAAGCGCCGTGCTCGCGAACATGACCGCGCTATGGCTTGCCGGGCATATCGGCCCGACGCCGGAAGCGACCAAGGCGTACCGCGCCGGGTTGCTCGCCGGTCACGTCGAGCTAGTCGAACAACTCATTGAGCCGAGCGAGCAAGAAATTCTCGACGGACTTATTGATCGCACACACCCGCAATAGCTATACCCTTGGGTATATAATTTCCGCTTCCAGTTTCCCTGGAACTTGTGCTATGTGGTCTGTGGTTGCGGTCGCCCTGGCCGCAGCAAAACGCAAGCATAGCCGCTTGCAGAAAGGCTACCATGACGACCAATAATGACGCCGTTAGAGCACGACCGACGCCACTCCCCGCATCAATCGAGGATTGGCAGCGGAAGATTAAGTCCGAACGGACGCTCAACGATCACGTCGAAGATCTGCACGTTATGTGCTGGTCGGAGTCCCCCGATTACCGCAAGTATCTCGAAGCGGTTTGGGATTCGGATGCGGTTGAAGGCTCGCTTTCAATCGACAACGTGAAGGCGGCAGAAATGATTCGCGAGAAGGCAAGGACGATTGCCGGAAATCCAATCGCGAATAAGAAACTCGACCCTATCGTAAAGTCGCTTGGCGTTGTCCTTCGCCGCTATCAGGCGTCCCGCAAGGAACGCCGGAATACGGTGGACGGCAGGATCGTGCCGACTGAAAATAACGGCGAGTAACTTTTCACCAACAACTCGGGCCGGGGAGGCGACTCCCCGGCTCACTTTCCACAACGCGGGCATAGCGCCCTGCAAAGGAACGAATATGAGCAATGACAAACTCCGCGATCCCTTCAACCCGGACGGTGGGGAATTCGCCAAAAATATCCGATCAATAACTGGCGTTGATGACACCGAGCTACGCCAATCGCTCAACCAATTCGGATGGTTGCCTGACTTGCCAGCGCTCGCCGATGAGAATGGTGTGATCCTTGTAGGTCATCGTCGCATTCGGCTCGCCAAGCAACTCGATATTGAGCCGGTCATTAAGACGCTGCGCATTGGCAAGGGCGACGAAGCCGACGCCAAGCGGTTAGCGCTGGCAATTGCTTCAAACCTTGGCCATGCGCCGATGACCAGAGACGACCGCAAGCGCATCGCCGAGTATCTATACGGTCAGCGGGAATGGACGATGCAGCGCATCGCGGAAGCGTTGAACGTGGGGACAATGACTGTCCATCGTGATCTAGCTAATTTTACCAACGTGGTAAAATCAAAACCATCCAAGACCGCGAGCAATCCGAAGGGCGCGGGCCGCCCGAAGGGCACGAAACACAAGGCTCCAAAGCCGCACGATGAGGCTGACAGAATCATTGCCGCCCACGATAGCAATCCTGATAAGACCTACACTGAAATCGCAGCAGAGGTTGGCGTTACCGCCCGCACCGTGCGTCGTGAGATCGAACAAGAAAATATCCGGCGTGAAGCGCAAGCCGATATTGATCCGGCCACACTCTCGATGACGGCGCAGGCAAAACTGGACCTTGCGATCAAGCAACACATCCGCAAACTTGATCATGACTTTATGACTCGCGTCAACGAGCGAGCGAACCAACACGTCAACGAATACTGGTTGCCAGAACACAAAAAGCTGATTGCTGATGCGAAGCTGTGGGCCGGTCGGCGCAAGGGGCTAATGGACAAAGCGACGTTTACGAAAATTTGGGCGTGCCTGCACACCGAGCGCTTGGCCCAACTCATCGGTGTGGCGCATGACAAGCTGGATGAGAAACTAGCTAGGCGCTATGCCGAAGCCTTCCAACTTTTTTCAGTGTTGGAAAAGCATCTGCTCGATGAAAAGGACTCACCGACAAATGTGCCGCCGCTTCCATCGACTGTTGAGGAATTGATGGCGGCAAAGGCGCGCGCAACCGCTGCACGAAAAGCAAAACGCGGAGCAAGCAACATTAGTCGGCGGGTGTAGTCATGACACAAGATGAGATCCGCGACTGCAAACGCCGATGCTTGTCTGGTGGCGAGTTGTTGGGCTTGGCCGAACTCGCGCATGTGATGGGCATTACCAAACAAAATTGCTGCAATCGGATTGCGCGCGGCAAGCTGCCAGCCCCGGACCACAAACTAGCTATGTCGCCGATCTGGCGGCGTAGAACGGTCATGACGTTCCTCCAAAGTCAAACACGACGTTGAGGGCACCATGCCGATCTCATCCGAAGGACGCGCGTTCGCCGCGCAGCTTACGCGTGACCTAGCCGCCCGCGAGCGGCTAGGTTCCGGCACACTTTGCCCTGGCGTGAAAACGTGGCGTGACGCATGCCAAACGCTCGGCGACTCTATCGCTGCGGCTGACGGTCCAATCAAAGCCGTTGGCATACTCAAGTCCGCGCGCCTACGCTTGCGGACAATCCAAGAGCAACGCACCTGTTACATCAACTTATTTTTCACGCGATCAAGATCCGCGTTTTTCGAGATCATGACTTACGAGGTTGCCAAGCATCCGATCACCGATGAAGGCAACGCTGGCGTCCTTGTGCAGAATTATTTTTTCCACCTACAGCGGCGCGGCCAAGTTACTTGCGCCTATCGAACCGTCGCGTTCCTATCCTGGCATGCGCTAGGCCGCATGCGTGAGCGCAGCGAGATCGACATGATGTTCGCGGCGACCGGCGCGGTGCCAATCTGCGGCATTGCCGGGCTGGTGATGACGGAATCCTCCAAGCACGTAAACACAGAAATCAATCTCGCGTATGGCGACATGCTTTGCACTGGCGTCCTGCGATCCGTACCAAACAGAACGGTCAACGGACAACAACACCATTTCCTATTCTATGACGTGCTAACCGTGTTGCCGTTCGATGAAGCGCTCCCGCATAGGCGCGCGCAGGGCGATAGCGTTCTCGAAATCGTCAGGAATTATGTCAAGTCCAGTGATCCCAACACGCACGGGCTGGCCGACGCGATCCCGGTGTTGCGGTTCCGGCCAACCGATTTCATTTCGCGTCGGATCTCGCCCGCCTAACAATCGCCCGCACGCGCACGTCCGTAATATCGTGCACGCGGGCAATGTGACTTATCGGCACGCCTAGCTCGCGCATCCAAACAATCTCGGCGTTGCGCTCTGTCTTGGCGTTGGACGGCGGCGGCATCTTGCGCTTGGCTCGCCGCAACTCCGCGCTTTGCTCTGCCAACTCACGAAACGATTTCATTTGTGGTGCAGCACTGGAATGACGTGCAGCCGTTCCAGAACGGCCATAGTGATGATCACGATCATAAGGCAAGTCAGCATCCAACTCCCGCGATGGACGACGCCGCGACGCGGGCCGATTTTCATGCGCTCTCTCATTAGCTCAAGGTTGCCTGCGGCTTCGATGCGCTCGCTCTCTGTTAGCTCGCGCAAGGATAGCTCATCAGTCCAAGCCATGACGTGACCGCAACCACGGCAAAGCATCAATCCCCCGGCCTCAACCTCGCCGTCAATCTTGAATGGGAATATCCGCCCGCAGTCTAAGCAAGATACTTGCGACGGCGTAGCGTCGGCGGACCCCGAATTTTTTGAAGATTGCTTGGACATGGGTCTTAGCCGTGTGCTTGCTAATGTTGAGCGCGTTGGCAATTTGCTTGTCAGAAAAGCCGAGCGTGATCAGATACGCGACTTGCCGCTCACGGTTAGTTAGCGCGCGCCATCCCATAAAAAAGGGCCGGACGTATCCGGCCCCTCTGGTTGTTGTTGTTGCTGGTTAGGCGGCCATGCCAACCATGCGCCGACGATTGCGGAACGCAACGCCGAGGCCAACGAATCCCAGGAGCATCATGCCCCAGGTCGCAGGCTCCGGTACTGCCGACGCCAAGATCTGCACGTTGCCCTGGAAAGCTGCCGGACCCGTAAAGGTCACGACAAACTTTTCAGTCTCGGAGAACGTGCCAAGACCGGCTACGGTTGCAAAGTCAGTCTGCGGTGCGCAGTTGAGCAACGCGCCGAGACAGACTTGCGAGCCGAGCAAGTCGGTTTGAGCAAACAAACCGTTGGCCGGATCAACCCACGTAGACATTACGATGGATTGAATGTTCGCGCCGCCGATCCCAAAGTCGCCAGCAAACACGCTGGCGAATGAGCCTGACGGAAAGTTCGTCACGCCCTGTTGACCGGCGAGGATCGTCAACGTGTTGGTCCCGGTTGCGTTGCCGTTTACGTCGAACGTGATGGTCCCAAAGTCCGGGCTAGGAACAATGGGAATGCCGAACGACTGCACCGTAAACGCGATGCCGCCTGACGTGCCGGACGTGGCGGCGCTGCCGCCCGTGACCGGACCAATTGACGAAACCGACGACCCGTTAAGATCGACGTTTAGGCTGATCGTTGATTGCGCGAACGCGCCGCCCGCGAACAATGCGAGCGCCGCCCCGGCAAGCAATAGAGTCTTTAGACATTTCATGGAGTGAGTCTCCGTTAGGATTTCAGGAGAGTCGGAAGCGTGCCGTGGCACACCCCCCGTTTTGAATTGTTGTTGTTCTTAGGCCGCGAAGCCGACTTTGCGCCGACGCACGCGGAACGCAAGTCCGAGGCCGACGAAGCCGAGCAACATCATGCCCCACGTAGCCGGTTCTGGAACCGCCGCAACCGGATTGATGCTGTTGCCGCTACCAGTCTCAAACAAAGCACCGGAGTTGGCCGTTGCGATGATGCCGTCTACGGTGTTCAAGAAGCCGACGATATACATTCCCTGCGCGCCACGGTTCAAACTGAACGACGGCGAGAAGGGACCGCTAGGACCGTTAAGAGCCTGCGTGCCAAGATCAGCTTGCAGCACGAAGAATCCGGTAGCTCCCGGCAGGAACACTTGCGTACTCGGCAGATACGCGCCAATCGGATTCGATGGGCTCGCACTGATGCCGAGATAGGTGTCAAGGAAGCCGCTGGTCCATGCCGTAGTAGACACCAACGAGAAATTGACACCAGCGGCAGGAAGCGTTGAGCCGGTGACAGTGACTACGTTGGCCGGATTAACGGCGGCTGTATTCGGAACAAGAATGTCCAGAATCAAATCGCCGGTTTGGTCCTTGGGCGACACCGTAAATCCCCAATTCACCGGAGGGTTGCTGGTGATTGGAGTGTTGGTGCCGTTATCGACGCAACCCGCTGCGCAGAAGCCGTGCAGCGGATCATCCAAGGCAACGACTTGTGCGCTTGCAGGCACCGCATACGCCAGTGCGGCAAGCGCCATCGCAGTAGAGAGTACGAGTTTTTTCATCGTTGTCGCCATTCCCTTTCGAAAGGAATCGGCGCTTGCGGGGTTGCAACGCCGACGCCGAACGGTAGCACACGCCGCACCCATTTCCAGCGCGGCTTGATATATCGTTCGGTATATCGTGGACAATCAGTCGAAAGCGACTTGCGGCTTGAGATAGCTAAAGATTTCGCCCTCGCAGCGCTCGCAGAAAACCCACATAAGGTTGCGGCCATCGGCCCACAGGATCAGCGGCACATGCTCATCGGGAATCGCCCCGCCGCATTTCGAGCACGTCTCGGTTCCCTTCACAGGTTTGCCGAGCATTCCAGAGTCGATCATTGCCCCCTCCAATTAAAAAGGAAGCGCGGCGGGTCAGGACTATCGGAACCCTCCCGCCGCGCTTTTCGACACATGCGGGCCGCGTTGTCAGCAAATCGGGGAACGAAAGCCCAACGCGGCGGCGACTTATAGTGGCGAACTCTATTTGCTCCCCGGCCCCTGGCACGCCGAGTCCTTGGGATACTCCAAACAATACTTGTGAATGTCAGTGATGACGCCGTTTTTTGTGCCGGGCGTTTCGTGCTCGCGGATATAGTCGGCGCTGCACCCGCCGCACAGCAACACCAACAACAAGAGCAACGCGTTCATTTGCTTCCCTTCGCGTGTGTTGCCTCAACGGCGTAGTCGATCAGCTTGCGATAATCGGCCAGCCGCTTTCGCGTGCTCGGGTCTGTATCGGCTCGCGTCTCGTATTCCATCATCAACAAGCTGGCCGTCCGAAACGCCCCGCTGTTGTTGATTTCGATAGCGCGTTCGACGCGCTCGATAATCTCAAAGGTGAGATCGCGGGTCGAAAGCGATGCCGCATACTCACGAATGACGCGTTCGTTTTCCGGGTCAAACGGGAGAGTCATCATTCCCCTTCCTTTCAGGGATGCGATAGAGGCGTCGGCGCAACACCCATGCGGACATGCGCGCGGCGGTCAACGGAAAACCTAGCTTGCGAATCCAATTTGCTACGGTGAACAACGATATCGAGTTGAGCGGGCGCATTTACATTTCTGCCATAGCTTGTCGCAAAGCGGTTAGCTGGTCTGTCACGTCGGGCGGCGGTTCTGGTTTAGGTTTCGGCCCCGGCATAATTTCCGTTACCGAATAAACTTTTCTGTTGTCGTTTGAGGTACGCCAGATTGCGATGCCGCCGTTTGGCAACGTCTCTATCTGATAGTGCAACGGTGTCTGGTCCATCACGTTCGCTCGCAGTTATGTTTTGCTTGATCGCATGCCGGGAAGCGGTCGCCCTTGACCGGGCCAAGCGGTTCACGCATCCGATAGGCGCCAGTGCAGGACATCATCAACAACATGATCGCCATACCGAGCACGGCGACGATGATTGAAACTCTGATCGCAATAATGTTCATTCTGCGCGCTCGCGCTCCATACCAAGATGAAGGCCAAGAGACTGCAACGCCAGTTTGATCTCGCCCAATGACTTGCGCCCGAAATTCGTTTCCCTCAACAACTCGGCTTCACTGAATCTAACCAAGTGCGCCACGGTTTTGATTGGCGCCGAGATATATTCACCGTCCACATACGCCTGATAATTTTGCAGCATATTGTAGGCGCGCGTACTCAATCCAAGATCAGAAACGGATTTTGACAAAGCGTCGTTGACCGGGGCTTGCCACAAAACATCAGCGGTAACGCAAGCCCAACCCATCCTTGGTTTTTCCGTGTTGCTCTTTATGGCCCGCAATAGCTTTGGGAGGGCTAACAAATCGGAGCACGCCATTCTCCTGTTCAATTCCTGTAGCTCATCGCGAATGTCCATCAACACCGCAAGCTGCGCGCCGGGGAACGATGCGCTGCCACCTTGATTTTCTGGACCCCGAACCGTCCAATCGAAATTCTTGCAGCGCCGGTCGCTCATATTTTTGGCCCGATGTTAGCGATGCGATCAATCACCAAGCCGGTGATAGCTGACGGCGAGCCGTCAGGGTTGCGCGTGAGCGCTCCCTTAATCACGTCAATCGGCACGCCATACTGGAAGCACAGGCTCAACAGAATCGCGCCGTCGCGCGCCTGCGCGTCGAGATCCGAGCCGGGTGTTTTGGCCGCATTGATGAAAACCTCCCCCGCCGTCACGTTGTCAGTGTAGAAGCCAACCGATATGTGCCAGGGCTGATTCCAAAATGTCGTTGTAAAGTTTACCGAGTGCCGCCGCATCGGAAGCGTGCGCCGCTCCGCAACGTGCGTTGGCTGCGGTTCGTGCTCACTCATATTGGTTGCTCCGACTGTTTGATCGCCCTCCGTACTAGATCAATCCGAAACTCAACCTCATCCGCCATTTCCTCTAGGAACAGCAACGCTTCCTCACGCGTCATGGTCCGATGGTCAATGGCATCGTCAACCCGCATCATAATATCCGCTACGCTTGTCTTGATGATGCTGTTGATGATCGACATTCCAAGCACTTTCAAAAAGCGGCCCGGCCTTGCACTTGTGAGGGTACGAAAGCCGAGCCGCCCCGTTGGGGAGGGGGGTCTACCTCTCCCCGCTGGCTCAGAACATTTCGTGTAGCTCTGCGAGCGTCTTGTGGCATGCCGCTAGTTGGCGCTCGGTCGCGTCAAAGGTGCTCGGCATTCCCTGCGGTTCCTTCGCGGTGTCCAGCTTAACGACTGTCGGGCGAGCCGCTGGTAACACCCCGCGAATCTTGTCGCGCAGCGCTTCGATCTTCTGTGATAGATCAGCGGTGCTCGCCATGATCGCGGCGGCGCGCGGCAATAGCCGATTGTTTGTTGTGACCAGCGAGCGCGGTTCCGGCTTGCTATCCTCGCCTGACATCACCCGCTCCATGTTTTCCATTAGTCGCTCGCCATCGACGTTGCTCATGATTTTCCTTTCGTGTTTGGCTGTATGTTAGTGTCCGTCATCGTCGTTCTCCGTTGTTAACATTTCCATTGGACGCAATTCCGCTGGCGGCACCCAAAATGCCGGACGGCCATTGTTGAAGCGATCACTCCAAAACTTTTCTAGCTTGCCCTCTCTGCCGTAACACCATCCAACAACATCGAGCGTAGGGGGATGCCCGATTACGAGAATGAAAATATCGTCATCGTTGTCGGGAGGGTGCACGCGCAATTGCCCGTTGGAGTAGACCGTTGCCCGCACCTGAAACCGGCCAACGTCTTTCGAGATCAGACTCCCAACTGTGCCATCCCAATGCAGATTGAAAAACTTGGACACAGCCTGTTCGCCCATGCAGCCGTCGATATGCTTTGACCAAGCATTAGCCTCATCGGCACCATAGGCTCCGTTCAACCGGGCGCGGATGGCGAAGCACTGGCGCATCACCCCGATCATCGCGGCTTGGAAGATCTCGGACTCCGACAACGTGACTCTCATTACTTTCCCCCCTGATCCCAACCCTGTTGCCATGCAGCCACCAACGCGGGCTTGTCCCGATACTCACCAGGGACAGCCCGGCGTTGCTGGCCTGCGGCGCGATCATCACGACCGCGCTGCGTGGCGGCACGAATCGGGTCCACAAACAATTCGCCCCCGCCACTTTCTTGTGGAGTAGCGGCGGCGGTTTCAGTTTTTGTTGTTGATTCCGCCGCCGCCGTTCCGCTCTCCTGGGTCGTTCCTGATTCGGTCGTTGTTCCTGATTCGTTGCTCGGCACAGATTGAGCATCTTGTCCAGCCGTGATTTCCTGATCAGGAGGGAATGTTTCATCGACCGTTGTCATGCCGTCATGGATCGCCCGCATCATCGCAACGATTCGTGCGATGTCAGGTGCAAGCCAATCCTTTGCCGCGCGACCTACAACACGCTCGACACGCTTTAGCTCGACCGGGATATTGGCGATGCCCTGCACCGTGCGCTCACGCCAACCAGCAATGTCCTTGCCGATCTTATCGACCAACAAGTTGCGCGCCTCATCGAACGCAAAATCGCAATAGACGCCGAGCGCGTTAACGATGGCATTCCTGATCGCCTTGCTCTGACCAATCTGGTAGGCGATATCCATCTGCCGGTCGCGATCCTTGGTTTTGAGCGACGTTTGCGACTTGCGCTGATGATAGGCGCGCTCCATCGAGAAGCCGGTTTCGATATCCGTGAACCGCGCGTAGAACACCCACGCATCACCAACATCAACCTCACGAACCTCATTCGAGTTGTTGCCGTAAATCCGAGCGACGTTGTTTGCCAGCTTGATCGACGGACCCTCAATCCAATCCTGACCGCCGCTCTGAGTCCGCACCGGGAAGCGATAGAACCAATCCGGCCCGGCCATCGCGGCGATCTCTTTAATCTCCTGGCGAACGCGCGGGAGATCCCGCCGCACGGCGACCGGCTGCGCGCCTACGATGCGCTCGGCGATTCCTTGCGTGGGCCGCACAAGCGAATGCCCGTGCGGGGCTTGTGGCTGGTTTTGCTGCGCGTCCGCGTTGGACATTTCGTCTAGCGAGCGACGCTGGTCATTCCGTTCGATCTCGTTCATTGCTTGGTCCTTTTGCTTGATTGGTTTTTCGGCAAGTCAGGAAATGTCCTGATCTTGTTGTTGAACACGTCCATAATGCCGAGCACCATTTCATCTGATAGAACCGCGTAAGCAAACGGATGGTGGTCGTCATCAAACAAGATGATATGCACGTTGTCGCAATGCTCGCACTTGTACGCCGAGAACCGCGATGAGATTGGAATGTCAGTGTCCGGGTCGCGCTCGGGATTGGCGTCCTTGACGTGCGTCATGATCACTCCTGGCCGACAACGGTTGCGGGCGGCTTGCACTCCATGCCGTCAACGAAGCCGCACGTCTCGCAGATAATCATAAGAAACTCGCGCGGGGCCGGTGGATATAGTTGATAACTTTTTGTTCCGATCCATACGCATTGCACTGGCGGCGACACATGGCGGATGGTTAGATTGCTCCCGCACTTGCTGCACTCTCGCGCGCCAGCGTCAAACGGTTTCAATTCGAATGCGGGCCGAGTCCGCTTCATGACTGCCCCGAGATCTTGGGTGCGAGCACGCGGAACACGCGCGGGTGTGAAGCCTCAACGGTGTAGGCTTTGCGATGCTGGACGCGCCACGACAAGCGGCGGCCATCGGCAAGCGTAGCAAACGAATTGTCCGCCATCTTGCCTTGTAGCTCGACCTTGATTGCTTCAATCTCTGTGTCGAGCCGCTTCCGGCCCGCTTGCTTGAACACCAAATCTTCCGCCAGTGCGAGCGCGCGGTTGTCACGCGTGAGATCTATCGTCGTGCCTAGATCTTTCGGGTACAGCAACTTTACCAGACGTTCGTCACGCTGCGGATCGAACGGCGGCATAATGTCTTGGTCAAGATAATCGTGCCAGAATTTCAGCACGTTGTATTTGATGCGATCCTCGATTTCCTGATCACGCTCAACCTCAAACAATCGAAACTGCCAATCGAATTCCGAATTGATCAAAACCGGGAGCACCCCCCACGGCGCATCCGCCAACATCATTTCGGTTAAGGTCTGGAGTCGATACGACTCTGGAATTTCCGCGTCGCCGTACTTTAGATCATCGTCAGGATCGTGCATCCACGTATGGCGGAAAATATAACGCGAGACGGTTTTGGCCTGGACGACGCCGACGCCTTCACGATCAGGCGCGATTGCAAATCCGTCCGGCGTTGCGCCGAGTCGCAATTCGGGATCTCGCAAATAGATTTTCGCGCGGCGAATTTCCCAACCCGGATTCTCATCTAACAGTGCTTCAAATACTGACGCTTCGCCCCAACGTCCGCGCCGCAGCACACCGCTATCAACAAGTGGCGGGCGCAGACCTTTTTTGTCCGCGTACAATTCCGCCATCGATGCGTAGGCACCTTCGCCGCAGACAATCGCTACGTCGCTCGCGGTGATGTCCTGGCTGCGCAGCGCAAGCCAAGTCGCGCGATCCGTGATTGCGATGCGTTCGACGGTCACAAGATTTCCCCGATTCGTATCCGCAAGGCTCGGCCCGTTCGCGCCGCAAGTCAAGGTAGGCTGGAAAGGTTTGCCGAATCGCCTTACGGTGCGGGCGCTGTGGATTGTGGATATCGGGGAAAACGCGGGCAATTGACCGTCGAGCACGTTAGCGCATAGCTTCCGTTTCCAGCGGAGCGATAAATGCCAAAACCAAAACCTGACGACCGGGCGCGAGCCGTGATGGAAAAACTGCGCTCCGAGCTAGGCTTGCTATCGCGGATCGCCCACGAAATCGGCGTCTATGCGCAAGCGGTGCATCAATGGCAAGCGGTTCCGCTAGAGCGCGTTGTTGATGTTGAGCGCGTCACCGGAATCCCGCGCGAGAAATTGCGGCCCGACTTTCATCTGCCGCGCGCCGAGATCGCGCCGGAAGGGTTCGCCTGGAAATTGATTTCACTATCGGGACGATCAAGGAAAGCAAATGGCAAAGCGAAAAGGAAGCAACAGCGAAAAGGAAAACGACGCGCTGGAATTCACCCCAAGCGTCGTGCAGTCCGTCATCAAGAGAATCGAAGCGCTCAACGATGAAAAGGATTCCGCGCGCGGGCGCTACATGAATCAGTGCGCCAAACTCAACGAACGCATCAACGCGGTGATTGATGAGGGCTCGCGCAAGGGGATTCCGGCCAAGGGCGTGCGCGCCGCCGTCAAGCTGCGCGCCAAAAACGCCAAGCTACTCGGCGAACTGCACAAGCACGAAGCCGAGGAAAGAGAGGTCATTCAGACCATCCTACAGGTCAACGATGACCCGAACGATTTGCCGTTGTGGAAGGCGGCAACCAGCCGCAGCACCGGCAAGAGTGAGAGCGCCAGTGCTCCGCTCAACTAAGGTCCGCAACCATGAAGGCGCGGCGCGCGCATATCTTCGCCAAGGAACGGCACGGGCATTACGTCGAGCCCGCGTGGGTGTCCGCGCGTCTTTTCGAGGCTGATGACTTTGGTCCGCCGAGCACCCTGATCTATGACCCCTCCTGCGGTTGGGGCACCATCCTGAGATCCGCAATCGATGCAGGCTACCGCGCCGCTGGCGGTGACGTGGTTGACCGGCTGCACCGTCGAGAATTCGGGTTATCCACAACCCGCTTCTACAAGTCCGATTTTCTCAACGGCGGCATGCCGACGAAATCGCCGGTTATGTCCATCGTTTGCAATCCGCCGTTCGATCACGTCGAAGCGTTTTGCGACCGCGCGCTTGAAATCGCCGAATACAAGGTGGCGATGATCATGCTGTTGCGGCGCATCGCGGCGGCGCGTTGGCTCGACCGCATGCCGCTCGAAACAATCTACATGCTCAACCCCCGGCCATCGATGCCGCCCGGCACTTGGATCGCCAAGGGCAACAAGCCGGGCGGCGGCACACAGGATTTTTGTTGGTTGGTGTTTTCTAAACTGCGCTCGACGCGCCAGCGGCCCGTGGTCAGATGGTTGACGCGCGATGCAGCATGAACGAAATCAATGGGTTGTTCGTGATTTACAGACCGGCGTTCTGCCAGCGGTGCGAACGGAAATGGGGGCGGCAAGTCCGCATCCCTTCCGGCCACACGCTTTGCGCCATGTGCCGCTCGACCGCGCGCCAGGAGGGACAAGAGCGGCGGCGCAAGCGCGCGGAGGATCACGCGCGCGCGGTCAGCATGGCCAAACTGGCGGCGCAGCGGATCGAGCGGCCCGAAATGCCGGTGGAGACGTTCGACGCGACGCTGGCGCGCATCCGGGAAAACATGGCCAGGATCAACGCGGAGATCAAACGAAAGGCGCGTGCCGGGTCTGCGGATGGGACGTGAGAGCGGGCGCAAAATACTGCCGCCAGTGCGACGCCGAGCGCGCGCAGGCGATGCGCAAGGCCAAGCTGGCGTTCCCAAGCAAGCGCCGCGTGAAGCCGCCGCCGCTGGCGACCGATGATATCCCATTCTAGGAGGGCGACCGATGCACTTGCCAAAGGGCGGACGGCCGACGCAAGTTTTACCCAAATCGACCCAAGCCGCCGACGATAAGCCGCGCCGCATTCAGCTTTCCCGCAAGCCGGGCTTCCGGCTCCCGCCCAACACGGTCAAGGTTGACCGCTCGACAAAATGGGGCAACCCTTTCGTCGTTGGCCAGCACGGCACGCGTGTCGAGTGTGTCGAAATGTTCGAAAAGCTGATGGCTGGCATGGTTATGGTCAGTCACGGCCCCGATCCCAAGGTGCAGCGCGACTATTACGAAATGGTCCGCCGCGACCGTCATCAACTACACGGCAAAAATCTCGCGTGCTGGTGTCCACTTACTGAGAAAGGTCAACCAGTGCCGTGCCATGCCGACGTGTTGCTGCGCATCAAGCAAGCGAAACTGTGATGGTCGAAACTCGCGTACCAAAGTGCAAGTGTCCGTCGTGCGGCACCGAGCTAGATGCCGCGACTGACGTGTTGAACCGAGCGGCGACACCGAACCCTGGCGACATAACGATTTGCTTGCGCTGCGGATTGCTGATGCGGTTCAAGGACGACATGACGCTGCGCCAGCTAACCGGGAAGGAAATGATCGAAGCAATGAAAGATCCGCGCGTGGCCACGATTGAGAGAGCGCGCGGTACGGTCATGGCAGGCTTCACGGCAGATGAAGCCATGACGAAGATCATGGCCGACTACAAAGCGAACCGATGACCGTACCCGTGCAGCTAGAGTTGTTGAAGCGGCGCAAGGGTAGCAAGCCGTTTAATTCGCTACCGCCGCCGAGCGAACTACAAATACAGCAATCGCTGATCGCGCGGCTACGGTTCCAATGCAAGCCGGGAATCATTTTCTGGCACACACCGAACGGAGAGGAAAGAGACAAGCGAGTGGCGGCAAAACTGAAATCGATGGGCGTGCTTCCTGGCGTGGCGGACTTGCAGTTTATTTTTCCTTGTGCCGCGCCGAATCTGTTTCTTGAATTGAAAGCACGCGGGCGCGGGCTCACCGATGATCAGCAACACTTTAGGGATCTTGTTCGCGGGGCTGGCCACAAATATGAGTGGACAGATTCGATTGACGACGCGATCAGAATTCTACGGTCCTATAATGTGCTGCCCTAGCAAGCAACAACAAGACTATCGAAAGTCGAGGCAATGGCCAGTGCCAACGACCCATACGAACGAGGGTTTCGCATCACGCAATACAAGATTGCGAAAACTACGTTTTGGCGACCGATTGGGGCGCCGGGGATATTCGGATTTGATGATGTCTACGGCGACACCATCGATGCGATCCAAGAGGTTCGCGATCTAGGATATCTCGGAAGCCAACAAAGCCTGCACCTTGAAATGCCGAGCGGCATTCACGGCACAACTGACCGCATTCCATATCAATACTTAGAACCGAGTGAGCGGCGCAGGACGTGGCGCCAGCCTAGCGCCTACAAGACTGCCGCCGAGAAAGCGCAAGAGCATTGGGAACTTGTCCAACGGCTACGTGTGAAGGCGCGGCTCGCCGATAGCGACGTGCTCTGGAACACAGCGGAAGCCGAGCGCATCATCGAAAGACGAAAGTTGCTGGCCGCCGAAAAGCGCCGACAACGCAAACTCAAAAAGCGGCGCGCCGAATACGCGGAACAACAAGCCGCATTGAAAGAACAACACGAAGCCGAACGGATCGCCGAGCGCGCCCTAAACGATGCGAAGCAACGCGCGGCGGAAGCAAGGGCCGAACTCGCCAAGGCCGAAGCAACCAAGCCGCCGACGCCAGCGCCCGAGATTGTCCCGGCCACGACAATCCCAAAACCGTCCGCCGACTTTTCGAAAGATTGGGATATCCCCGCCGACTTGTTGTTCCCGCACTGGCACGACTGCACCGTACACCTTGCGCGCTTCATGGCGGTTGCCGATCCGCATACGTGGGAGGTTTTTTTGATGGCGGATGGCCGCACGTTCATCGCGCTATCAAACAAGCATTTCATTTTCGACCAGTCACAACGCCTGTTCAATTGCGGGATGGTCGTGCCGCCCGGCTCGACGTGGCGCGTGTTCCTGATGCGCTATCGCCTGGGGCTCGGCGGGTATCTGAATTTCAAACGGCCACGATTCCCCGAACGTCAAGCCGCTTTTGAGAACGCGCCCTACACCATAGCCGAACGGCAAGCGTGGCAGATGGAATGTCTCGCCGCCGTGCGCCTGCGCGAGAGCCAACTGATAGATCAGGGCTGGCCGCCCGCGCGCGTGTCGCTCGCCCGCGCATTCGGGATTAGATACGATGGTCGATGAGATCGACACCGACAACGTAAACGAGTCCGAGCCACTAGAGCCGGATCTTGCGCCAGCTTATCGCGAAGCGCTCGCGTCGTTGTCCCGCATGCTTGCGCTCGCCGCCGATGAGGCTATGCGGCTCAAGGTGTTTGAGAACGCCGTCGATGAGGTTTTCAAAACGTGGCGCGGAATCGAGCGCAGCGACGCACTCGACGCGTTGCAAGATATCGCCGAGTCGCGCGGCTTTGATCCTGATTGGGTGCAGTCTGTATTTGCCCGCGCCGCCGAAGCCGAGCCCGAACAGCCCAAGGTAAACGGCAAGGGTCACGATGATGCGCAGCATGCGAAAGATCAACAATCCGAACCGAAGCCGCCCGAGCCGTTTCCATTCATCCGCGCGTCATCGTTCGACGGACAGAAAGCGCCAGCGCGCCGATGGCTGGTCAACAACCGGATTCCCATGCGCAACGTCACGCTGTTGAGCGGCGACGGCGCAGTAGGCAAGACAACCATAGCGATGCAGCTTGCCGTCGCAGTCGCAACCGACATGCTCGACTGGTTGCAAAACGTCATCGATGAACGCGGCCCGGTGTTGTTCCTAACAGCCGAGGAAGAATTGAGCGAGGTTCATTTTCGGCTTGAGCAAGTTGTTGACTACTACCCTGACCTACAATGGACCGATCTTGCAAATTTGCATTTGTTATCGATGGCCGATAGCGATTGCGTGTTGGCCGTGCCGGATCGCATGCACATTCTCAAAAAGACGAAAAACTATGAGCGGCTTTCACTCAACATTGAGCAAATACAGCCCAAGCTGGTCATCGTTGAGTCTGCCGCAGACTTGTTCGCTGGCAATGAGATTGATAGATCACAGGTCCGCAAATTCATTTCGTTGCTGCGCGAGTTAGCAATCAAGCATGATTGCGCAATCATGCTGCTATCACACCCGAGCGTGTCCGGCATGGCGAGCGGTTCTGGAATGTCCGGCTCAACGCAATGGAACAATGCCGTGCGTTCACGAATGTATTTCAAAACGATCAAAGCCGACGCCGATGATTTTGCGGATGAGGATGCGGAAGCCGTCAACGAGAGCGGGAGCAATTATCGCGAGCTACAATATCTGAAAAACAACCGCGCAAGACAAGGCGAAAAAATCAAGCTGGTTTACACGAATGGTCTATTCCTTCCCGAGCGACAACCAGCGCCAGCCGACAAGGCCGCCCAAGAATCAAAGGCCGACGACGTTTTCATGACGTTGCTGCGCAGATTCAACAGTGATGGAAGCGACCGCAGCGCGACAGTCAAGAAAGGTCAGACATTCGCACCGTATCTGTTCGCGCTAGAACGCGAAGCAAAAAATGCGCGCGTCACCAAAGCAATGCTGACACAGGCAATGGAACGCCTTATCACCGCCAAGAAAATCCGGTCTGAAATGTTTGGGCCGCAGTCTAAGCGGCGCTCGCGGCTCATCGAGATCACCAGAGAAAACACCGGCGAAATTTTGCCATTCACTCCGAAGCCACCAGAGCCGTCCGGCGTTTCGATCCCGTTCATGATCACCAAAGCAATGAAGGCTCAACTCGCGGCTAAAGGCTATTCGGAATCTGAAATCAACGCGCTTACTCCCCAACAGGCGCAAGATATTTTGGCGAGCACTTAGATCCGTGCTAAAAGAAAAGCCCCGGTTGCAGCCGGGGCCTTTCAACTTTCAAGTCGGTTTTTTTAGGCTGTTGCGGGGAGTTCAAGTCCTGCGGCTTGGGCTCTCCCCAACGCTCCGCGTGACAGTGACGGCGTTCCAGCCGCTTTCTGCCGGTCGCGTGTCTCACGCGCGCCGTGCAGTTCATCGCCACCACGTTTCACCGCAGGGCGCATACGCAACAGGAACCCGCGATCACCAAACTGTTTGGTGAACCTTTCCTTGCTGATCTTATCGAAGGCGTAGGTCAGCGATCCAAAATCGTGAAAATAACGAACGGCATGCGTAGGCACGCCATCAATTTTATCCACGACGTAAATCACTCCACGAATAACGTAGACGTGCTTTACGGGATGCGGGAACGCTGTTGGGTTTGCGAGCGCAAAGTCTTTAATTCCATCTGCGAGCACGCATTCCCAAACGATCCCACGCTTAGACCGTTTGATGAGTTCCCGTGATAGATGAATTGGAACCTCAACCGGCCTTTTGGCGTCTGCAAATTTCACACGCCAAAAACGCTTTCGTAGAACGTCAGTGTATAGACGGACGAGTCTCGGCTTGGCTTTCCCTGCCATTAGCTAGTCTCCGTCGCTGTAGGGTTTCAACAACATCAAGCCACGCATCAGCGACTTGCTGCGCGCCTGCGATCACCGCATCGGTGATTTCATCCGGGTTGAGCGTGGCCCAATCCGCTTTATTTTTTGCCATAAACAAATTCGATTTTGCGAGCGCCGTCGCTTCCCTCACGGCATGCTGATAACTGCGCAGGCGGGTCACGCTGTACGGTTCGTCCTTGACCGGGCGCTTGTCGGTTGGGTCAAAGTCGCAAGTGTTGACCTTGGCGGCGTCTTGGAATTTGCCGTTAGTTTTGCCATTGCCGTTTGGCTTTACTGGCGACGACCGGACGCTACGCGGCTGTTGTAGCGTCCGTTTGGCGCGCGATTTGCGCACTGTTTGTTTTTTCGCCTCACGCACTTGCTCGACGGTCGTGTGACCTTCCGCAATCCTAATCAACTCATCGGCGCGCGACTTGCTGATATTGCAATGGGTGGAAACATACTCGTACCAAGGCTTGTCGTTTGGCTTGCGCTCTTTCAGCTTGCCCAAAAATTTACCCTGGCGAATTTGTAGTTGGTTCTTTTTTTCGAGCCATTTAGCGCCCGATTGCTCTTGCTTCGCGTCACCAATATCGATTTTTGTCTGCAACACCTTGATCGCCGTGCAGAGCGAATAAACTGTTGGCTGTTTGACCATTGTCCTTGAATCCTTTGGTTTGCTCCACTAGCATTTTTCAAGTGTTGCTGGAAATATATCGCGGGATATAAGCCGCCGATGAGACGCGTCTCGGTTTATTTTTGACCTGTGGAAAACGAGGGGTTTTGCCTGTGGAAAACCGGAACAAAATACCGCTTCCAGCAACCCGTTCCAGCAAATTTTTTCCAGCAAATTCCAGCAACCATAAAAACAGTAGCTAACGCCTTGAACAGTCTTTTCTTTTCCGGCATTTTCCAGCAAAAAGTGGGGGGTGTTCCTTCCACCCCCTCATACTCCCCCCATCCCGGAGGGAGATTTCCGGGATGCTGGAACCCTCTAAGGTCCAGCACCCGAAAACCTCCGGGATGGCTATGTCGAAAGAAAGCAAAATGCGACGATGGTGGCTGACGCCGACTGCGCTTTTCAGATCTCACATGCCGCCCGTATTCCTGCGCCCGATGCACTGGCCGAAAGGATGCTGGCAATGCTGTGGTCAAGGGCTCGCGACCGATCCCAACAATCCGGCGCAGTTTCGCGTTGTGGAAATATCGCCAGCGTTGCACCGATTGTTTGAAGCGAGCGACGTTCTAATTTACTTGCAAAAATGAAACCGCTAGACCTGACCGGCTACAAGCCGAGCCGCGAGTTGTTGGAAACGCTGATCAGATCCAACGAACGGGCGATCATGAACATCAGCGGCGTCAAAGCGTATTGGGCGGCGCAAGCAATTCAGGTGATGCGAAAAGAGATCGCTATGTTTCGCGCAAAGTTGGAGGGCGAAATGCTGATCAGGATAACGGGGCATAATCCGCCGTTTGTAGCTGGCGTCGTGTTTGACGATAGCGGCACGGTGCACCGCTTCGCGCCTATCGTGCAATGGGCCAAGGGGCTCGATGAAGATCAACTACGCGCGGAGATCAAACAGCGCGGCTTAACGGCGACGATGGTACGGACACTCACAGCACAGGAGATCGAAGCGTCATGACCGAAACGAAAGTGACAATCGTGGAGTCCGAGCCGATGCTACAGTTTTTCGAGTGGGCGCATCTGCCCGAGCGCCTACAGGCTGTCTCGATGCGGTTCTCCGTCTTGGCGTATGAAATAGTTGAGACGCTTCCGCGCAATCCCGAGCGCACCGTAGCGCTGCGCAAGTTGTTGGAAGCAAAGGACTGCGCCGTGCGCGCGGTGCTTTATAAAAGCCCCTAGCCCGATCCGCCGTCGTTGGCTGCGCTACAATGCGAGAGGCTATCCGCTATGAAACGGGGCAAGAAAGCGACGATAAGAATGGGCGAGGTTGAAATCCCCGCCGAGATCGTTAGCGAGCCGGGAGTGCTACCGCAGAATTTTCGCACGCCGCCGTTCTACGTTGAGGTTGATCCAGCCCGAGCGTTGATCCATGCGTTTAGTGGAATGTCCGTCGAGAAACTATCTTATGTTGTTGGTTGGGCGGCGAAGCAATTGCACGTTGCCGCGCATAGCGATTTGAAATTTCACAAGGCGTTCGTCTACAAGCGTGGGCGCTACTATGTTTTTGAGTTTCACCGACACCACGACGGCGAGATCGTGGCCACGCTCACCGCGTTAAGCGATCACCGCGTAAGAGTCACCTACCACGATGGCAAGGAACCGGAGACGTTGTACCTATGAACCGGCGCGCGTTGTTGATGGGTGTTGCTGCATCGGCTATCGCCGCTGGTGTTCCGCGTGTCCCGAGCAAGCCGATTTGGTCGTTTAGCGCGTTTGTCAAACGGCCTATCGAGTGCGATCTATTCACCGGGCACTGGTATCACATGGTTTGGAGCGGCGATCAGTTTTTCCTAGATGGCGAGTTGGCACCACCCTGCGATGAATTCAAGCGGATCGTCATGGACAGGATTGGGATTAAAACCGAATGACACTCACCTGTATTTGCTGCAAGGGCGAGCGCTACGTGATGGTGACGGACGCCGCATTTCCTGATGATCCGCCGCGCCGCGAGCCGTGTTGCTACTGCGGCGCGACTGGTGTTGTGAAGCTGACCGTGAGCGAGGCCGCGACCTATCAAAAGAGCATCGGGCTATGGTGGGTAGACATAGACCATGATCGTAACCGATCCCAAGAATGAGATCCGCTACGCCAGGAACGCGAAAGCCTGGGCACTCGGCGAACAAAAATCCAACGGCTTTCATGTGAGGCGCGTGGTGTGGGGATTGCTGATGGCGAGCATGGAAAAGCGACCGGGCGAGGAAATCCGCAAAGCTGTGATTCTTGTTGGAGGGAAGCGAAGGCGATGAGTGACACGCCAATCATTTTGGGCTTACCCACAATATGATGGGAACGCCGATGATCACGGTTGACGATCTCAAAAAATCCCACATCCGCACGCAAATGTTTCTGGACGGTGCGAAGGGCGCGGCCTCGCAGCATCGCTATTGCCTCGAACATCCGCGCTTGCGCATGGTGTGGTCGCGCACTAGCCGACGCGACAAAGGCAAAGACGTTTGGTTTGTTGATGACGTTGAGATCAAGCCATACGATTTCGAGCGCGCGGTGGAGTTGTTGAACAAGGAGAAAAAGCTATGATCGATTTCAACGACCAGATTGATGATACGCGAGTGCCGCGCTTCCCTGCACTCTGTTGTCAACTCGCAAAATGCCTCGCTTGGTATAGCGGCTATCTGATCGACTGGAACGATGGCCGTTACGATGACGTGATGGCGCAGATCAAACAACTACGCGAGCACGTCGAGGGATGGCGTTTTGAAGGTGATGCCGATTTCCCTGGACCGCAGACGCGACCAACGACCGAGCGCGTTGTGCCTTGGACTGGTCTGGTCGTGCATGAGTCCAACCTACCGGAGCGTCCGCCGTGGGCAAAGTGACTAAACCCAAGCGCGTGACCATCACTGTTGATCGTCATGAAATCAAAAAGCTGGACAAGCTGGCGAAAAAGTTTTGGCCGTCTCTCACGCCGAGCAAATGCCGAGCCGGTGTCTTTCGCGCGCTACTCCAACAAGAGCCGGTGCGATGACGCAATTGTTTGGAGTGTCCAAGGAAGAAAAGATTGCGTGCCTGCAACGCGAGATCAATTTGCGCGAGCGGGTTTATGCGCGATACATGGCGGAAGGCAAGATGGCGCGCTCGAAAGCCGAGCGTGAAATCGAGATCATGCGTGCTATCCTGGCGGACTATCAGCAATGAGGGTCAACGATGGCATACTGGTCAGTGGCACAGACCGAGACGCGACGCGAGACGACGGCGGCGGGCTTCCTGACCGATCAGGGGTACACGACCTACTTGCCGAAAATCAAAGTTGCCCACAAGCGAATCGTACCCCTGTTCCCCGGCTATTTGTTCGTGCGGATCTTCGACCGATGGTGGAGCGTTAATCAAACCATAGGGGTCATCCAACTCCTGACGGCGGGCGATCATCCCGCCCAAGTGCGAGACTCAATCGTGGAAACGATCAGGGCGAAAGAACGAGGCGGCATCGTGCGTTTACCCCCGCCGCAAGGGTTGCACGTAGGCCAGAAAGTCCGCGTGCTACGTGGATCTTTCGAGGGTCACATAGGGCTCTATGACGGCATGTCCGGCAAGGACCGAGAGCGGGTGTTGCTCGACCTGTTGGGCCGGAAAGTCTCGGTCGATTTCCACAAGGACGACATCGCGCCGACACCAGATATTGCGCGCAAGGTAATTTAGAGCTACTAATCCCGCCAAGGCCAGTTTCCGTACAGCGCTTTGATTGCTCAAAAGTTTCGCCCGAAAACCGGGCGACGCTTGCGCGCAGCGCGTTTTTGTTTGGTCCGGGTAGCGATCCCCGGACCCGAGGGAGTGCAGGGCGTAGTCGTCAAACGGAACTGGCCTTCCGCAGCAATCCGAGCGCGCACAACCGCTCTTGCAGCACTGACGGCACGCCTTGCGCTTTCCCTTCCTGCGATGCTACTCACCGACGCATGAAACAGCCGTTTAGATCCACAGCTACGTTTCGTTGGTTTGGCGACACGTTGCATCCTAACAATCGCACCAAGCGTCCGATGGTCCGCATTGAACAGGACGAAAAATATCCTGGCATGTGGCGCGTCGTTTCTCCCGATGGCACTCGATCCGATATGGTCAATCGATCCCGAGCCAAGGATGCCGCTAGATCGATTTTGCTAGGGCTGTTGAATGTCAAGCCACCCGACGCAGCATCAGCACCTTTACAACACTAAGCGCTGGCAACGGCTGCGCAGGCATCAACGTCAAATCGAACCGCTCTGCCGCTTCTGCCGAGAGCGCGGCATCGTCACCCCTGGCGCGGTTGTCGATCACGTCATCCCGCACAACGGCGACGTAAATCTGTTCTACACGGGCGAGCTACAAACGCTGTGCGCCGACTGCCACGACCGCATCAAGCGGATGGAGGAATTGCACGGCTTCCGCCCCGACGTGGGGCTCGACGGTTGGCCGCTAGATCCCAAGCATCCCGCGAATCGGTCCCGCCCCTCGCTCGCTCTAGTGCCGAAAGACGACCACGAACGAGACGGCGAAAAGTTACGCGCGGGCGATCCAATCCGGCCAGTAAGTCGCGAGCGCTTTGTCGAGCCTGCGACGCGGCCGACGCTTCACCGGGATGGTTTTCGCAAGCGGCAACCCTAGCGCTTTCGCTTTCGCCCTGGTCGCATGCTTTTTGCGTCGCCACAATTCGCGGCGCTCTGCCAAGCTGGACATGACCTGACTGGACTCCCGTGCAAACGGCGGCAACCCTGCCGTCAACCCTTGCAAATCTAGCGCCAACCCTAGCCGTCCGCCAGCGTACCCCCGTACTCCTACCCGCCAGGGGAAATTCGGACCTTCCGGGGATACCGCTTCAACCGTTTCCACAATCCCACAACCCAGGAGTTGTAACCGTAGAATTTTATGCTGTTTTTTTCGTTTTTTTAGAAAAGTATGTAGGATTTGGCGCGCCCCCGCGCTGTCCTTTTTTAAAATTGCTTAGTTGGTGCACGTCCCCCCCCTGCCCCGTGAGAGCCCCACAGAACCCCGCCCCTGGCCTATCCCCGCGTGGGCTAAGGGTTTGGGCGGGTTTAAAAAAGAACGCATCAGCGGGCTTCCTATTGGGTCGATTTAGGGGTGGCTATAAGCCCCTGATCTATATGGGGAATTAGCGCTGAGTTTATAGCTATTAGTGCAATGATCTCAATGGGTTATACCCCTACCCTAGAGGTACAATTCCATGCTACGTGCATCACAGTCCAATACCGCTAGGTTGTACCCGTTTCGTTAGCGTTGATTGGTGAGGGTGGGTGCACCTTGCAAGCGGTGCACTCGACTGATCGACTAGGGTGGATGGTCAGGCCAGAAAATAAAACATCCACAGTAGGAGGGGCAATGCTGTAGGGATGGTCCTGCAAGCACTCGCCACACACACCAACAACAAACAGGAGTCACGCTATGCAGCCGATGCTTTGTATGATCATTCCAGTTAGCAGCGGCGGCGAGCCCACGCATCCGTGGGTGCCGCCATCAGGTCAACCGCCCGGTTATTGGGGTGGGGTAGCTCCACCGCAGCCGACGCATCCAATTGCGCCGGGTGGTGCACCTCCGGGTTATTGGGGTGGCGTAGCGCCGCCGCGTCCAGACCAAGGCTTGCCAGGACATCAACCACATCCGTCGCATCCGATTGCGCCAGGGCGACCTCCGGGGATTTGGGGCGGGCCGCCACTCTACCCGGATCAAGGATTGCCGGGGGCGCAGCCCATTCCGACGCCGCCGATCTATCTGCCGCCAGGAACGATTCCGGGGACCAAGCCCGAGCATCCGATTTACATTCCGCCGAGTAGCGGAATTCCCGGCATTCCGACGCACCCGATTGTGATTCCGCCACCCGGCACGGATGAGAAGCCGGAAGTGTTGGAGAATTGGGATGTTGTGACGGCTTGGGTGCCAGAAACCGGATGGGTTACTGTGATCGCGCCATCGGGCGAGCATCCCGGCGTGCCGACGCCATCGAGCGGCGGCTGACTTACTAGCGGTCGGCAACGACGGCACGAACGACGCGAACATCGCGACTGATGTATGTCGCGGTTCTAAGGCGATCACGATGAAATGGTGGGAACGCCTAATTGTCGTGATCGCGCTTTTCTTGTTGATGGCGATTGTTGTGACGGTCGTCATCGTGTTTCCGGTGCACTGAAAAATGTGGCGTGCACGCATACGGCGACCAAGCAACAACCAACTCATCATCGTGTTTGTGCTTGCAGCGGTCATCGTCATGCTAGGCGTGGTGACGCTGATATTTATTCCGATCTAAAAGCGGAGTTGTTGACGTGGGCTTGCGTGGCATAGGCGCAAAAACCGAAAAGGCGTTAGCCGAGGAATCCGATCAACAACGCAACTGGTCGCTTCCCTGGAACAAGGCCGGTTTGACCAAAGCGCAAGCGGTGATCGAATTCTGCGAGACGCTTTCGGTAACAAGCGGACCTGACTCGCACAAAAAACTGAAACTGCGAAAGTGGCAAAAGGAATTCATCGAAAAGGTCTACACGACCGACAAGCACGGCAAGCGCTCGGTTCGCACGGCGATCCTAAGCATGGGCCGCAAAAATGGAAAAACTCAAATCGCCGCAGCGCTCGCACTGGCGCATCTAAGCGGACCAGTGTCGGAATTTCGTGGCGAGGTTTATTCCTGTGCGAATGATCGATTTCAAGCTGGCAAGATTTTTGCGGAAATGGTTGCGCTGATCGACATGCACCCTTGGCTGAGTGCGCGCACCAACATCATTCGGTTTCGAAAAGAAATTCAGGATCTAGGAAACGGCTCGACCTACGCTGCACTGACCAGCGAAGCAAAAACCAAGATGGGGCTCAATCCCACGTTTGTCGTGTATGACGAACTCGGACAAGCTACGGGGCGCACGTTATACGATGCTATGGACAGTGCGATGGGGGCGCGCAAGGAACCGTTGTTGTTGGTCATCAGCACACAAGCGGCGGACGATTTTGCACCGATGTCGCAACTGATCGACTACGGTGAAAAGATCAACCACAAGCAAGTTTCAGATCCGGCGTTTCATCTAACGCTGTACGCTGCGCCTGCGGATGCAAACCCGTGGGTGCGCGACACCTGGGCGAAAGCCAATCCTGCGCTCGCGGATTTTCGTTCGCTTGATGACGTGCGACGGTTGGCGAAACAAGCGCAGCGCATGCCAGCGCAAGAAAACGCTTTCAGGAATTTGATTCTCAACCAACGCGTAGCGGCAGAGGCGCGGTTTGTGGATCAACGGCAATGGAACGAGTGCTCGGCGGCCGCGGACATTCCGCAAGGTGCGCGCGTCTACGCCGGGCTAGATCTTGGTTCAACGAAAGACTTGACCGCGCTTGTGATCGTGTGGGGCGATACCAAAGGCGCCTATCACGTAAAGCCCTTTTGCTGGTTGCCGGGAAATCCAAAAGAGCGCGGCGACACTGACCGCGCGCCATACGATGCGTGGGTGCGCAGCGGCGATTTGATCTCGGCTGGCGAAACTACAGATCCGAAAATGATCGCGTACCGGATCGCGGAAATAAACGGCATCAACAAAATCGAAATGCTGGCGTTTGATCGCTGGCGCATGGCAGAGGTACAGCGCGAGCTAGACGCAATCGGTTGCCGCGTTTTGCTTGAACCGATGGGGCAAGGCTACAAGGATATGAGCGCAGCCGTTGATGTTGTTGAACGGCTTGTTGCACAACGAAACCTACGGCACGGCGGCCATCCTGTGCTGGCATGGTGCGCAGCGAATGCCGTTGTCACGCGTGACGCGGCGGGCAACAGGAAATTCGACAAGGGCCGCAGCAACGGACGCATCGACGCAATCGTTGCGCTTGCGATGGCGCTCAACATGGCGGTTCACAAGCGCGCCAAGGAAATCGATATCGACGCGATGATTGCGTGAACAACCATGACGATGTTCGGCTTGGCGTGTGTGGTGATTGTATGCGGGGCAATCTTCGCACCAATGATCGTCTACCTTGGGCGGTTGGATGACTAGGCGGCGCGCGCCACTTAGCGCATGGGTGTTTCGTGTTGTGATAGGCGCCGCGCTTGTTCTAGCTTTCGCTGGTTGGCTCTACGCCGGATATATCGGCTGCGGTACGTTTCCGCTTCACACAGGATGCTGAAAAATGGCCGTCCATCCAACAGGCTCGCAATCCGAAAACGATCAGGCCGCAATGGGCCACACCGTTATCAACAAAACGCCGGACGGATCACCGCTCGATCCCAACACGCCGCCGTGGGCGCAGCCCGCGCCAACCAACACAACGCCGCCAGCTATCACCGGCACGGCAGCGGTTGGGAATGTGTTGACCTGTAACAAAGGTGTTTGGTCGTTCGCGGCGAGCTACGCCTACCAGTGGAAACGTGGCGGCACCAACATTGCTGGCGCTACGTCCGCCACCTACACGGTCGTCACCGCCGACAAGACGTTCGCATTGACGTGCACTGTGACCGCGACCAACACCAAAGGGTCAACGCCAGTAACAAGCGCTGCAACCGTAGCGGTGCCGTAAATCTCCAACTCCAACTACAAGCCGAGAGGATCAAGCCATGCCGTTCTCTTACGTTGAGCCAACAATCGCAGCCGGTGAGTCGTTGTCCGATGGCGTTGATGTATCTGGTGGCACGGTCATTCGCATCACGACGCCTGGACCCGAGGAATGGGTTAAGGCCAACATGACGTTTCAGGTTTCAAGCGATGGCGTCTACTACAGCGACGCATTCAACGACAAGGGCGAGGAAATCATGGTGCCCGGCATTCCGCATTGGTGCACCGTTTTTGTTTCTGGACTGCACCTTGACCACATAGGCCATGTGAAAGTCAGATCCGGCACACGCGCCAATCCGGTCGTTCAACCAAAAGAATGCAAGATGGCGATCACGCTGCACACTGACGCGTGAGAGCAAACGCGTGACACATGGTTGCACCGCTTCGCACCGCGCTCGGCAACAGCCCGGCAGTAACACTTGCTGCGGCACCAACTGTTGAGATTGCGCCGGGCGACGATGGCCCTACGGTCTGCGAGGAAAATCCTGGCAAGTATGAGGTTGGCACCGGCAGCAATGCGGTCAACTCCAACCGCGTGATCATCACCGGCTCTGGTGAGATCGATAGTTTCGGCGTTGCGTTTGAAGGACAATGCGGTGAACTCGGCGAACCGCCGACGATCACCAAACATATCGACTACCAACCTGATCCCGGTCAAACGATCACGGTGCACCATAATCCGCCAGCAATCACGTTGCTCGGCGGGGTTGATCGCGTCATCGCGACTAGATCGTTTGGCACGGTTTCGTCAGATCCCGATGGCAACTGGACAGAGGAAAGTTTTTCGCGCTCTGACGTGACGCCGGACCTAACGCACAGCGGCGGATTGCTATCGATCAACAGCTACACCGCATCAGGACCAATCACGATTCCGCCGTTGGCCACGCGTGCGTGGGTGCGGATGTGGGGTGCAACAGGCTCTAGCAGTCCAGCAAGCGCAACCGATCCGGTTACATGCTCGGCGGGTGTTGGCAGCGCAGGCTATCTTGAAAAATTCCTGACCGGGCTGACACCGGGCAATACGTTGACGTTCACGTTTGGCGTTGGCGGCGCAGCGCCAACCTATCCTAATCCCGGCGTCAAAGGCGGCGACACGATACTCGCGAGCGGAACGCAACCCATCACCACGCTCACGGCGCACGGGTCAAATGGCACGTCATACGGTGCGGGTGCGGGTAGCTTTGGCGGCAGCGCAACGGGCGGCGATATCAACAAGACCGGCCAAACTGGCGGCGCAGGCGGCATGGCTCCCGGTGTAGGCGGCGCTTATGGATTGTCACGCGGGCCGGACGGTTCATCAAACACAACAACAGGAAATCTCGGCACTCCTGGCGGATTGGTCATAGCGTGGTACAACGACGCGCTTCCGCCGCCAGTCGCGACGCCACCCGCAACGCAAAGCTGGTTCGCACTCATTCCAACACAAGCGCCGATTTCTGGCGGCGGCGGATGGGCAAACTATCAGCTACGCTCGCGCGTCAAATCAGCGCTGTATCTCGCTGGCGCACCGGCAACCGGCACGAAGATCCGAGTCACGCTCACTGGCGGCGGCACAACAACAAACAGCATCACCAAAGCGTATATCGGTCATTCGAGATCGCCGTCGCCGAGTTTGGACTTTGATGGGAATCAGGTTCAATTGAAATTCTCTGGCAATGCCAACGCAAACCTTCCGGCTGGTCCGCTTGTTTCTGATATTTCCGATTTCTTTTTCGACAAGACGCAAGACTTGATCCTTTCGTTTGGGAACGGTAGCGGCACAATGGTTGCCAACGCGAGCGCCGCAGCCGCATTCAACAGCGGCTATGCTCAAGGGACTGGTTCAAGTGCTGGCAACGATACGGCGGGCTTTAATGTGGCCTACAACAACTACGTTTTCATGATTGTTCTCATCGAGATTTTTGGTCCGAACGCACGCGCACTGAAAATAGTCGCCGGACAAGAATAAACATTCGTGGCTGCGCAATGGGGGTGACTCATGGCGCTCAACAAGAGATCGATAGAACTGCACGGGCAGCAAACAAGTCTAACCGTCGAAGATGAGTTTTGGTCCGCCCTACGGCAGATCGCAGCCGAGCAAAGCATCGGCCTCTATTCGCTGATCGCCAGAATTGAGCAACACCATCCGCAAGAAAATCTATCGTCAGCGGTGCGCGTGTTCGTGTTGAAGCACTATCAGCAAGGTTAGGCGCTATGGACTGGCAGAACATTCGAGCGCTGGCCGAACACTTGTTGACGCCGCAGCAACGATGGGCGGTGATCAAAGCGCGCGCGCAACGCAATATCGAGAAAGGCCATTTCATCCAAGATCCGGTCACTGGTTTGCTGGAAGGAAGCGAACCGGGTGGCGGCACTGGCGAGGGTGGCGGCGGCAAGCCGGACGGTGACAAAAAGCCGAGCGGTGAAGGCAAGGGCAAGCATCCCGGCAAAGGCTACTCGAAAGAGGCGTACATCGATCAACATGGCGTCATTCAAACAAACAACGTCTATGATGCGCAGCGCGCGTTGTACGAGGACAAAAAGGTTGAGCTAACACAACCAAAAAAAGTCTCGACACTGATCAAGCTACTCGGCAAGAGCGCGGCGGCGATGGAAGCAAAGGGCAAAGTCGCGCCCGTGTTCAATCTCTGCAACGTGAGCATCAGCGGCACCAACCTGTTTTGCGCGGAATCGAAAGGCATCCCGCGCGTGAAAATGCCGGTGATCCCGGCCAAGCAAACACAGAAGTTTGTCGATTACCTAAAGGACCAGGGCTACGGGGTAAAGAAAGGCAAGGAATACGCCGCGCATCTGCGCGCGACGCAAGATGAGATCAGCGGTGTGAAGGTTGCCGCTGCGATGAAGCGGATCAAGGACAATGGTGGCAAGGTCTACAAGCGCATCATCGTATCGAAAGACAATTACATTCTCGACGGTCATCATACCTGGGCTGGCGCGCTCGGCATCGATGCCAAGAACAACAATCTGCATGACGACAAAAGCGTGAAGGTGTTTCGCGTCAACATTTCGATCACCAAGCTAATCGCGGAAGCGGAAAAGTGGACTGGCGGCAAGGGTAAGAAACCGGCGAGCGAAGCCGCCGACTACATCCCGGTCAGCAAAGCGTGGGATGACGACCCGCTAGTGTTGGACATGGCCGACTGATGCTGACCCAAACCGAACAAGATTTAGTGCGGCGATGGGTGAAACTGCGAACCAAGTTTGATGAGTCAGAACACCCGCGCGACGAACACGGGCGCTGGACTGATAGCGGCGGCGGTGATGGCGGCGGCGGCAGTACCGCACCAAGCGGCGGCGGCCCGCTGGTTCTGAGCGAACAGCCCAACCAAGAAAAGATCGAGGTTTGGGAAAAGCAAATTGCTGATCGCCAAAAGGAATTGGAAAAGGAAGGCAAGGCCGGGGACACTGAGGACGAACAACTAAACCGAATGCAGATTGCTATCAATTCGTACAAGCAAGAGGACAAGGAAACTATCGCCAGTGGAAAGTCGGGGTTCACGGCAATCTATCGGCTACCAGAGGATGAAGGCGATCATCGACTAGAAGCCGCAGCGTTCACCTACATCGACAAAAACAACGTCGGCATCATCAAGGATTTTGGTGCCATAGATCCCGTGGCGCACGCCAAGGCAATCGAGAACATCACCAACCAATTTGGCGATAAGGTCACGCACCTAGAGATCAAACAGTGGAACAACGACAAGGAAATTATTGATCCGTTTCTAAAGGCCGGGTTCACGCAACGCGGCGAGCAATACGGCGGCATGGTCACGCTGGTCAAAGCGATGCCGGGCGGAATACGGCTCGGCGCGGAGCACGCACAGAAAATTCTAGGCGCATCGCAAGCGTCGGCCAAGTTGCTTGGTTACGATCCGCAGATGGTTGAGGCCAGCAACGAGGATCACGAATTTCATGTTGGAAAGGAAACCAAGTCACGCTATGCGGCTGGCCTAGCGTTTTTGAACACGGGAAAGATCATGGTGTTTCCGCGCCAGATCCCAGACGCTAGTGTTGCGGTCAGCGTCATTGCGCATGAAGTGATGCACCAAAAATATCAGACCGTGCTCAACGCCGTCGAAGCCGAACGCAAGGAAATGATGAAAGATCCCGACACGCTACGGGCCATGCGTCCTGACGGTTCGTTGTCGGCACCGCTCGATGCCAAGTATCCGCTCTACTCGCGGTTCGTGAAGCACGACAACCAACAAGTCGAGCGCGCCAAGAGCGACGGCATCACGGAATACAGCCGAGCGTATTGGACACAGGCTGCGCCGGGTGTGAGTGACCGAACCGTATCGATTCCTGCGGCCAATCACGAAACGCTGGCCGAAATGGCGCGGGTGCTAACTGACACCGGAACGCTGCAAGGTGCGCCCGAGTGGAAAAGCTACTACCGCGACGTTGATAAGACCTACAAGGAATTGAAGGCATCTAAGAAATGATCGAGCGCGTCACCATCGATGGCCGATCAGGTGTTGCTTGTTTCATCGATAGCAAATTCAAGCCGGTCGATGAGGCGCAAGCGACTCTCTACAAAATCGTTTTCGATGACGGAGGCCAATTGATCTTGGATGCGCGCCAGGGTGCAGCGCCGCCGCCGCCACCTAGACGAAAGAAAGACGCTGACGATTTCATTCAAGATCCGACTACTGGTCGGTTGCAAGGTAGGCGACCGGGCAGCGGCGCACTGGACAGTGGCGGCAACGTCAAGCCGGAATTGCAAGGCGAGATCGCGGCAGGCATTCCGCCACGACCAAAGGAAAAGGGGAAATTCAAGATCGATGATTTCGGCAAGGCGGGCATCACCTTGGATTCCGGCACCCGCGCCGAACATGACGAAAAGAGCAAAAAGTTTATAGAGCGCTGGAACGACACCGTGCGCGATGCGCCAGAGGATTTCAAAAACAAATTCCTGGGCGGGCTCGAAGGCACGATGACCATGAGCTACGATGACGATGACGACAAAATCCAAATGACCGGCAACATTTTGGATGAGGACGGCAACAAGTTAGGCGAATACAACCGCAAAATTGATTTTGACGACAAGAAAGCCGAGAGTGCGTATTTCAAATTAGAGAATAACGCGCAAGGTCACGGTGTCGGCAAGCAAATGCTTGCTGGCAACATTGCCACCTATCAACAACTCGGGCTGCACCGTGTAGAGGTTCACGCCAACATCGATATCGGCGGCCACGCCTGGGCGCGCTACGGCTACGTGCCGATTACAAAGGAAACGGCGACTCAACAGCATGGTTGGCCATCGTTGCGGCGCTACCTCGCAGGCAAGATTGATGACTTGCAGCACGGCGGCGGCGAGTCGTCGGCGGAAAGTTGGGACGATATGTCATCGAACCAACAAGATCGCATCCGCGACAAGTGGATCGATGAGAACCGTGATGAGATTGCCAGCGGCGAGGTTGATAACTGGCGCGACCAGGGCGGCGACCTTGCCATAGCCAAGACGCAGATTGCTCAGAGTTTCAATTTCAGTCGCTCAAATGCAACGGCAGGATGGGCCAAGGAAGCGCTGGAAGAAACTACCGTCACGGTCAGAGAGGAAGGCCAGGGCGAATTGTTTGGTCAAAAGCCGATTGAGCACCAAGTAGATTTGTCTGAGCTAATCGACATCAAGCGATTGATGAAAGCAACAACAATTGGATACGACGACTCCGACGGCGATGGTCGTGGAGATCCGGTCATCACGTTTGATGAAAATGAAATACCGGAATTAAACGACGAACAGCGCGACGAAGTTAATCAAGTGCTGGTCGAAGCGTTCAACGAGGAAGCGGACAGCAAGCGCAGCGATGTTGACCCGCCGTCGTGGCTGGACGATAGCGTGTCTGAATCAGCGGCCGAGTATTTCGACTCGATGCGTGACCGCGACAAATTCAAGTTTGCGCAAAACAACGACTTGCTACCGACAGGTGAGCGGAGCGAAGGCGGGGAAATGAGCGATGAGGATGCTGACTCGCTGCGCGACTTGATCAACAACGACAATCCGAAAGCGCTGTGGGCGGTTGCCGATAGCAAGTGGGGCAAGAAATTGCTGATCGACGCCGACTGGTATGGCGTGCTCGATCTCGCCGACAAGGAAACGATGGACCGCTTCAATGCCTACGTCGGGAAAAAGCCGAGCCACGGAACCAGCTAAAGAGTTGTTTGTTCGCGGCAAGAGCGGGCGGCGCTTTGATGCAAATTTGCATAACCCGATTCTTGACGACGGCAACACCGACACGGCCTACGCCGTTAGCCGCACGGTCGCGCTGCGGCTCGGACTGACCAAGGAACAAATCGACTCGCTGATGAGCCACGTCAAACCGAAAGGGTGACGCAATGCCGATGAAACCACGCAAGGGCGAAAGCCAATCGGATTTCACCGCGCGATGCGTGCCTGAAATGATGGGCGACGGCAAGCGCGAACAGGACCAAGCGGTTGCAGCGTGCCTCGATATCTGGCGCAACAGAGACAAGGAACACACCATGCCCAAGACGCTCACTCGCGACGGCGACAACGGCGACATGCCAGATCCCGACGATTACGATGATTACGATGAGTTTCTACCTGACTGCATGGACGCCGGTTTCGATGAGGACGCTTGTCGCTCGGCCTATCGCGGCGAGCGCGCGGCGGACGGCATCGTGCACAAGACGCACGCTGGCGACATCAACGGCAGCGAATATGTGTTGAGCGATGAGACGCCGGATCGCATGGGCGACATCATCGAGTCTGCCGGTTGGGATTTGCGGTCGTTCAAGAGCAACCCCATAGCTTTGTTTGGTCACAAGTCTGATTTTCCGATTGGCCGTTGGCGCAACGTCGGCGTCAACAAGGAAAAGCAATTGCGCGGGCACTTGGAACTGGCGCCGAAAGGCACAAGTCCGCGCATCGATGAGATACGTGCGCTGGTTGATGCGGGAATCCTGCGCGCGGTTTCGGTCGGCTTCAAGCCGCTCGACGCTACCCCGCTCAATGCTAAAGACCCATTCGGCGGACAGCGTTTCTCTAAGCAAGAGCTAGTCGAGTGCAGCTTGGTAGCAGTACCAGCAAACCCGAACGCTTTGTCCGTCGCCAAGTCTTTAAAGATCTCCGATGACACGCAAAGTCTCGTTTTCGCCAAGCATGGCAAGGGAAACGGAACCGTCCAGCGTGCCGTCGTTCACGGCAAGCCTGCCACACGCACTCCTGATGGAAAGAAAACCATCATGACTCCCCTCACGCAGCGCATCACCGATGCGCAAGCCCGCATCGTCGCCCTCAAGGCGGCGCTCGGCGAGCACTTGGGTAGCATCGATGACTCCAACGTCACCGATGAGCAAATGAATCAGACGACCGAATTCAACAACAAGATCGTGCAAGAGGAACGCACGCTCGCGATGTTGGTGGAGTCGGAGAAGCACATTGCGGCTGCGACCGCCGCCGAGCACGGCACGAATGGCGGCGGCACGACAATCGTTACGCGCGACAACCGCACCGGCATGGCCAACGCGCGGCCATTCAGCATGCCGCAAAAGAAATTCGACCCGCTCGACGTTCTGGTGCGCGGCTGCACGGTGCAAATGTTTAGCCACATCCGCAAAACCAACATCGAAGATACGCGGGCGTGGCTGGCCGCCAACGGCAACCCGACATACAACGACGACTACACCAGGGCGTATGTCGAGTGGCACACCAAGGCCGCGAGCGCGCCTGCGATGACGACGGTCACTGGTTGGGCCGCCGAGTTAGTGCAAACGGTCTACGCCGCGTTCATGGAATCGCTGTTCCCGAAATCGGTCTATCCGCGCCTTGCGGCCAAGGGACTCGATCTTTCGTTTGGTCGCGCTGGCAAGATCAGCATTCCTACGCGTGCTCTCACACCGACAATCGCCGGTTCGTTTGTTGGTGAAGGCGCGCCGATTCCTGTTCGTCAGGGTGCATTCACCGCGCAAGTCCTGACGCCAAAGAAAATGGCCGTGATAACTACTTGGACCAGGGAAATGGACGAGCATTCCGTTCCCGCCATCGAGGGATTGCTGCGTCAAGCAATCCAAGACGACACCGCTATCGCGATTGATAGCGTGCTACTCGACAGCAACCCGGCGACCGCCGTGCGGCCCGCTGGCATTCTTAACGGTGTCACGCCTCTGACCGCGACTGCGGGCGGCGGCTTCAACGCACTTGTTGGTGACATCAAGCAATTGTCGGGTGCGTTGCTCACCGCGACGCGCGGCAACGTGCGTTCACCGGCTTGGATCATGAATCCGCAGCAAGTTATGAGTGCTGGACTCACACCGGCACCGGCATCCGGCGTATTTCCGTTTGATACGTCGGACGGACGGCTCAATACATGGCCGATCATCGACTCGGGGACCGTGCCTATGGGCACGATCATCGCAATGGACGCCGCTGACTTTGTTGGTGCGGGCGAAAACCCGCGCTTCGAAATCAGCGATCAGGCGACGCTTCACTTTGACGACACCGCCCCGCTCGATATCGTGGCTGGCGGCACGGCTTCGACTCCGGTCAAGTCACTGTGGCAGACCGATAGCATCGGCCTGCGGCTGATCCTGCCGCTCAATTGGCTCAACCGTCGCCCCGGCACGGTTGCCGCGATTGTCGGCGTGACTTGGTAACTCTTGGACACCTTGCGCGTTAGTTAGGTGTGACTGCCGTGCGGCTCCCGAGGCCGCACGGTTTCCCTCAAACCCGGAGTTATCCAATGCCCGAAAGTGGACCACACACGACGCAGCACGCGGCGCAAGCCGCTGGTCAGGCAGACCCGAACGCCGCCAGGAATGCGGCGGCGCAACAAGAAAACGCAAAGGCGCGCATCGAAGCCGCCAAAAAGGACAACGATGCTCGCGTCAAGTTGCAGACCGAGCAACGTGAGAAGTTGGCAAAGTCGCATCCGACGCCAACGCAAGAGGAAAACGACCGCGCCGTGCTCGGCGATCACATTAAAGAGCACGAAGATGACGGCAGCGGTCCAGATCCGAACGATCCGCTCGCCGTAGAGCGCGCCAAGAAAAAGTAACGAACGCACAGCCTGTTGAGAAGGCTAACGCAGAAGGGCTCGCCCACAAGCCAATGCCGAGGGCGAGCCCGCCCATTTCACAGGAGTCACCAATGCCTGATCCTAAAGCGGTCGATCCTAGCTCTTGGTCGCCAACCCCGACGCAAGAGGAAAACGATCTCGCCGCGTCCGGTCTACACGTCGATCATAAAGAGGATGACGGCAGTCCTGTTGATGAGAACATCCATCCGCCAGGACTTGAGGAAAGCAAAAAGAAAAAACAGGTGCAAGCCGATCAACCGACGCGCGGCGGCTACCAAACACGACAGGTCAGACCAGAACAACCAAGAACACCGGCAACCCCTTCACACCCGCCACCGCTCTCACATCCACACTCCGACGATAAATGAACCGCTTGCTGGCGAAAATCGCAGCCCCTTTCATCCGCAAAAGTTTGGTTGGTCAGGATGAGGGGGGCTATCGCCCTGGCCCGTGGCAACTGCCGGTTTCTGGCGGTTGGCTTCCGGTCGGGGTTGGCGAATATGTCAATTGGTGGCAGCTTGGCTTTGATCCGGTTTACGGATCAAGCAACTCTGCAATTGTTGAAGCATGCGTGTCGGCCTACGCGCAGACCGTGGCCATGTGCCCTGGCGATCATTGGAAATCCAACGACAAGGGCGGACGCACGCGCATCACCAACTCGGCGCTATCTCGCATTCTGCGCTATCCGAACGACTATCAATCGATCTCCGATTTCATGATGAATTTGACGCGCAACCTGTACCTAACAGGCAACGCGTATGCGCTGGCGCTGCGCAACGACCGTTTCGAGATTGACGAATTGCACCCGATGGACCCGGACATATCGCGCCCGATGGTCGCGAGCACGGGCGACGTGTTCTATCAACTCGGCGGCAACGACGTTATCCAAAACCGGCTAACCGGATCATCGAACCAGATTTTGACTGCGGTGCCGATGCGCGACGTGCTGCACATTCGGCTCAACACGCAACGGCAATGGCCGCGCCCGTTGCTAGGTCAATCGCCGCTTGAAGCCGCGATGCAAGACATCGGCCTTGGCTCGGCAATCACCGCACAGCAAATGCGGTTCTATCAAAACGAGGCGCGGCCATCCGCCGTGCTCTCGACCGATTTGGTGCTCGACAAGGAACAAGTCGCGCAACTACGCGACCGATGGGATGAACAATCCAAGGGCTTGCGCCAGGGCGGCACACCGATCCTGACCGCAGGATTGAAGGTGCAGCCGTGGGGCGTTAGCGGCGGCAAAGAGTCAGCGATTGCCGATATCGCCAAGATGAGCAAGGAAAACATCGCGCTCGCATTCCGCGTTCCATTGCAGATCCTTGGCATCGGCGGCACACCGTTTTCGTCAACCGAGTTGTTGATGCAGTCGTGGATCGCATCGGGGCTCGGTTTTTGTTTGAACCATATCGAGGAAGCATTCGGCTTCCTCTACAATTGCAAGGGCCAGCCGGACGAATACGTTGAGTTTAGCACCGACGCGTTGCTGCGCTCGGCCTACAGCGTTCGTATTGAAGGGTTGGCCCGTGGCGTGCAGGGCGGCATCTATTCGCCGAACGAAGCGCGCAACATGGAAGGGCTTGACGACGTTAAGTTTGGTGATGAGCCGCGCGTTCAACAACAAGTAGTCCCGCTTTCCGCAGCGGCGCAAATCCAAGCACAAGCGCCCGGATCAACCGGACCAAAGCCGCCATCCGCACCTGGGCCGGATGCGCCACCCGCGCCGCCATCCGCAGCATCCGCCGAAGCGCCGAAAGCGCCAGCGCCGAAAGAGCCGAAAGGCAACCCCGATGACATCAAACGGGAAGCACGAAAACTTTTCGCAGCCGTTGAGCGAGCCGGACGGCGATATTCTCAGTGAAGTTGTCCGCGAAGTTCTCGCCGATGTTATCGCCGCTGAAAAAAATCAATGGCAGCGCGAGCGTGCGCTGATCGAAGCGCAAGCGGCGCAAGCTATCGCCGAGTTTCGTGGCCAGCTAATCGAAACGCGCGATGAATTGAATCGCATGGTCGCGAACACGGTTGCTGACCTACAAGCGAATTTCGCGGCGAGACTGCGCGAGCTACGCAACGGAGATCCCGGCGAGCCGGGACCGCCAGGGCAGCAAGGCGCACCGGGACCGATAGGCGAACGTGGTGCACCGGGCGAGCGCGGAGATCCGGGCGTGCCTGGGCGCGACGGCACACCGGGCGAGCCGGGACCGATAGGCCAGCAAGGTCCGCCCGGCGACACCCGCATGTTTGAATCCGAGGCGCGGACAACGATGGCGGAAATGCGCGCCGACGTGATGACGCTGCGCAGCCAAGTCAACGAAACGGTCGAGCGGCGGCTGGCCAGTCTGCGCGACGGCAAGGATGGGGCACCGGGCGCACCTGGGGCGCGCGGCGATCCTGGGCCGCAGGGCGAGCGCGGAGATCGCGGCGAGCGCGGGTCACTCGGCTTGCGCGGCGAGCGTGGCCTACCGGGCGAGCCGGGTCCGGCAGGCATGCAGGGCGCACCGGGCGAGCGCGGCGAGGCCGGGCCGCAGGGTGAGCAAGGGCTACCCGGCGAAATCGGTCCAGCGGGTCCGCAGGGCGAGCGCGGTATGGCCGGATTGATGGGCAACCCTGGCAACGACGGCGCACCGGGCGAGCGCGGCGAGCGCGGAGATCCGGGCGAGGTTGGCCCGCAAGGTGAGCGCGGCGAGGTTGGGATTGCGGGCGCCGAGGGCTTGCGCGGCGAGCCCGGCGAGCAAGGAATTCCCGGCGAGCGCGGCGAGGTTGGGCCGCAGGGACTCGTCGGCAAGGATGGACTACCGGGCGAACCGGGTCCGCGCGGCGAGCGCGGCGAAATTGGCCCGCCCGGCAGGCTTCCGGTCGTGAAGGCGTACCGCCCCGGCGCGGTGCACTATGAGGCCGACGTTGTGACGCTCGGCGGCTGCACCTATCAGGCAATCCGCGACACCGCGAGCGCGCCGCCCGATGAGGATTGGATTTGCTTGGCGAGCGCTGGCATCGATGCGATCTCGCCAACCGTGCGCAGCACATGGCTCGCGACCGAGACATATTCCAAACTCGATATCGTTGCGCTCGACGGATCTAGCTTCATTGCGCGCAAGGATAATCCCGGCCCGTGTCCCGGTGACGATTGGCAGATGATCGTCGGACGTGGGCGACCGGGCAAGCAAGGCGAGCGCGGCACCAAGGGTGATCGCGGCGAGCCCGGCGAACCGGGCGCAATAATCCTGGCGTGGAAAATCGACCGCGAGAACTACACCATCACGCCGATGATGTCGGACGGCACGAAAGCGTTGCCGATCAACATGCGCGAGTTGTTTGAGCAATTCCAAGCCGAGGCGCGTTGATGGACTCGACTATCAAAATCATCACGCCAGCAACGTCATTCGATTTGATGTCACTGGACGACATGAAAATTGTGCTCGGCATTCCGCCAGCCGACACGACGCAGGATGCGGTCATTCAAAGTCAGATCACGATGATGTCGGACGTGATCGCGACAGAATGCAATCGCAGTCCCCTCGATAGTCATAGTTGGGCGAAAGAGAAAGTGCAGGAGACAATTCGCGACTTGGATTCACGGCGCGTCTATCTCTCGCACTGGCCAGTGAAAGAGGACGATATCGAAACGGTCGAATGCCCGATTGGCACGCCTTATCCTGATGGCGGTTGGGAACTAGAGGAAACATCCGGCAAGTTGAGTTTGTATGCTGGTCAACCCGAACCGATCAGCGTGATCTATACGGGCGGCTATGACTTGCCGGACGGAGCGCCGCCAGCGTTGCGGGCAGCTTGTGAGATCATGGTTCGCAGCTATCGAATGTGGGAACAGCGGCAAGCAACGGCTGGCATCCGGTCCATATCCCACAAGGAAGCGCGCGTGATGTTCTTCGATCCTAACGTGATGCTCAAACAAACAGGATCGACTCCGCTTGCGACGGCGGGGCAGACCGTCAAGGATTTGCTCTACCATTACATGCGGTTTTGGGTGTGATGCCGTTCACCGTCGATTTCGATGGCATGGGAAACGTCACGGCCACGCTCGACGGCATGGCCGACAAGATCAGCAAACTCGGTAAAGAGGAAATGGCCAAGGAACTAACCGAGTGGCAGCGGGACGACATGAAGCGGACCTACCCGAACACCAAGCAAGAGGACGAAAAGACGGTGATGACGGAGATTTGGCCGCGCTCGCGAGTTTCCGAGGGGCACAAACCAAACACCACTGGCGCAAGCGCGAAGCGCGTTCGCGTGTACGCGCCGCCGCGCGGCGGCCAGCGAGTGACAGCGAGCACGCGTCCAATCTTGCGCAGCGAGTTGTTCGCCAAACTTTGCGACCGAATGTCCGAGTTGTTGAACCGCGTGTTGAAATGGCACTGACATGGCAAACCAAGGCATAAATTTTTCTGCGTTGGTCTACGGGTCATGTATGGACACGTTCGCCATTGACGTGACGTTCATGACGACGCTCAACGGCACATTCATCAATCGCGGGATCTTCACGACGCGCGAGTTGAACGTGCTGGCGGAAAACAATTCGATCTATTCAGATCAACAAACGATCCTCGATATTCGTGAATCAGAATTTCCGATCATGCCGGTGCAGGGCGATCATGTGATGATCGACAAGGATTGCAACGGTGCGTACCGGGGCGAATTCGTGATCGTTGACTCGTCCGACAACGGCGGCGGCGAGACGACGCTGACCTTGCGCAAGCTGGAAAACCTCATCGGACAATGAACAAGCAAATCAAAATCACCGACTATCAAAGCTATTCGTTGGTGATACGCGATGTGTTTTTCTATGCGCTCAAGACCGATCCGTTTTTTGCGAACTACAAGTGCCGCCGAACGCCGATGAACGTGGTGCAGATTGAGCACCTACCGTATCTCGGGGTCTACATCACCGATGAGACGATGTTGCCGGACGGCGACGCGAATGCTCACCCGCCCGGTTTCATCCACACGTTGAAAGTCGCTTTTTCGGTGATCGTCGCGCACAACGATCAGGACTTGGCAGAGGCAACGATTGATGCGGCATGGTGGCGGATCATGCACCGCATCCTGGCCGACAAGAAGATCATGAACGTCTACTTTAGCAGCAACCCGGACAACACGCTGATTGAAGGGATAACGCGCGGCACGCGTCGGCATGTGTTTGGTGCCACTGGCCACAACCAACAGACACCGACTGCGGAGCTACGCTACGAAATGTCGGTTACGTTCCGCACGACATGGCCGCCGATCATCACCGATGACTTGTTGATGATCGACGTTGTTACCGGCGTCAAGATTGGCGACGCCGCCGACGCTATGGCGCAGCGATACCAAGCCCACATGCGCTACTTGTTTGATCCAAGCCCGCCAGAAATAGATGATCTCGCAGGACAAGACATGCAACCAAGAAAGGATGACGACGATGCCTGATCTAATCCGATCAAGCCCGAAGCGCGACCAGACGCCAGCGACGCCGAACGAAAACCCGCGCAACAAGCAACAGGCGCGGCGGATGAAGATTCTCCAAGACGTGCGCGACAAGCACGGCAGCATCCGCGTTGTGCCGAACGAGAAATATCGCGCCGTGCTGTTTCATCCGAGCACCGGCATGCGCTTCCGCGAGGAAGGCGGCGCGTCGTGGCCGAATGATCGTTTCACGCAACGGCGATTGCGCGATGGCAGCGTGCGGCTGGAACCCAAGAAAGAGGACAAGCCGCAACAAGAGGGCAAGCCGGATCGCCGCTCGCCGCAGCCGACTCAATCCTCGACCTAACATTCCTAAACGAACTACCGGCTGAGAGTCGAAACGACTCTCACCCGCCTAAGCCGATGGCTTGGCGGACGATGAGTCACGTCCAAGCATCCCCCGCAACCCCCGCCTACCGCTGATCGTGGTTATCAGCAACAGGAGCGACCCATGCCCGTGTCATTCGCCCAAATTCCTCAGAACATTAAGGTTCCTTTGTATTGGGTTGAGATAGACCCATCGATGGCCGGGCTCCCCTCAATCAACTTGAGGGCGCTTTTGTTTGGAACGATGCTCGGGCCGATCAACACTGTTGATACAGCGGTCGCCGCTGTTCCCGGCACCGGGTATCTTGTTGGTGATACGATTCAGTTAGACAACGGCGTTGAGCTACGCGTAGCGACGGTCGCGGGGGCTGACGGTGTTGGAACGGTTGATATCATCGATGGTGGCAGCGCGGTCACGCCGCCGACTGGCGCGCAACCGCAGATCTCTACCAGCGGCGACGGCATCAACGCCACGTTCACGCTGACATGGCTCAACACTCCTGGCGGCGGCACGGCGGTTCCTGACGTTCCGACTCCGATTGGTTCGCAAGCGCAAGCCGATCAGGCATTCGGTCAGGGCTCCGAGTTGAGCCGCATGTTCAAGGCGTTTTATTCTAACAATTGGGCCAACGAAGTTTGGGGTTGCGGCCTCAAACAGCCAACCGGCGCAACGGCGGCGGGCGGATCAATCACCATCACGGCCCCGCCTACGGCAGCGGGAACGATTCATCTTTACATCGGCGGCGAATATGTCCCGGTCAACATTTCGCCGAGCGACACCGTTGACGATATCGCCGCCGCGATTGTGTCCGAGGTCAACAACCACAACGACGTTGCGGTGATCGCGTCCGGCCCGGTCACGGGCGGCATCGTCAACTTGACCGCCAATTGGAAAGGCGTCGGCGGCAACGAGATCATGGTGTCGATGAACTACTACGGCGGGCGCGGCGGCGAGCAAACGCCGGTCGGGCTCGGCATCCTGTTGCCCGCAACGCAATTCCTGACTGGCGGCGTCGGCACGCCGGACATTCAAAACGCCATCCTGAATATGGGCGAGGAACCGTATGAGTACGCGTGCGTGCCCTGGACCGACAGCGAAACGCTGTTCAACATGGATCAGGAATACGGATTCACCGATCAGGGGCGTTGGGGTTTTGAGCGCCAGCTTTTCGGCCACGTATTTTCGGCGAAGCGTGGCACCTACCCGGACTTGTTGTTGTTTGGTGAGACGAACAACAGCGGCGTGATCTCGATTATGTCGTTCGAGCACTTGAGTCCGTCGCCCGCGTTCGAATGGGCAGCTTCCTATTGTGCAAAAGCCCAAAGGGCGCTCATTAACGATCCTGCACGTCCTCTGCAAGCGCTCTCGCTCAACAGGATCAAGCTGGCGCCCAAGCACAATCGGTTTGATTTCATCGAGATCAACTCGTTGGCGTCAACCGGCATGGCGATCCAAAAAGCCGGATCAGACAATCAACCAATGATTGCTCGGGAACAGACCACATACCAGCTAAACCTCTATGGTCAGACTGACGACGCATACGAATTAGTAACGACCTTGGCGACGCTGGCGAAGTTGTTGAGGAATCAGCGTCAGGCAATCACCAGCAAGTATCCGCGCCACAAACTTGCTGATGACGGCACGAAGTTTGGTCCGGGTCAGGCAATTGTGACCCCGATCATCATCAAGGCCGAACTGATCAATCAGTATCAGCAAGATATGTACGACGGACTTGTTGAAAATCTGCAAGCGTTCAAAGCGCACCTGATCGTTGAGCGAGATCCAAACGATCCAAACCGGCTCAACACCTTATATCCTCCTGACTTGATCAATCAGTTGCGAATTTTTGCGGTGCTTGCTCAATTCCGACTCCAGTACGACCGTGGCATCGATCAACTAATAATCGGGCCGAGCACTGGTCCGTTCAACGCGTCGTCGCAAGCGTCGTAACGACCAACAACAATACGGGCGGCCTTAACCAGCCGCCCGCCACCTATCCGTTCCATCAACAAATAGGAGAGTTACGATGGCACAGAGAATCGCCGGAACGGCGTTCTTGACCGTTGACGGCAATCAGTACGCGTTGCGTGGGAATTTCGTCGTGTCACCGTCGCCGGTCGAGCGCACAATGATTGCTGGCCAAGATGGCGTTCATGGCTATCAGGAATTGCCGCGCGTTCCATACATCGAAGGCGACATTAGTTTGGTTCCAGGGTTGTCGCTTGAAGCGCTGATTACGCAAACGGACTCAACCGTTGTCGCGCAGTTGGCGAACTACACGACCTATACGTTGACCAACGCAACGGTGAAGGGCGGATTCGAAGCCAACACGCGAGACGGCCAAACGCGCGTGCGTTGGGAAGGCTTGACCTGTCAGGAGATCCAAACGGCAGCGCCGGGCTTCTAAGCTAATCAACAACCGACATTGTGGGAGACAACATGAACGAAAGACCAAGCACCGGAATCTTTCGCGAGGGCTTCATCAATGAGCGCGCGGAAAGCGACGGCGATGCGCGTGCATTCCACACCGGCAACGGCGGCGTACCGGGACAAGATGCCCGGCCCACGTTCGCCCCGCCGCCAGCACCGGCACCGGCACCCGCGCCGGAAGGCCGATCAATCCCGCCACAAGACAAAACCCCCGAGCAACAAGTAGCGGCGGCGATGCCGCCGCCAGAGTTAGAGCCGTCACCGGCTGACACCGAAGCGGTGCAGATTGATCAGGATACGTGGCCTATAGTTGTTCGCTTGCTCTACAAGCCGCTGGTCATTCCTGGCACCGGGCAGACCTTCACCGAGCTATCGTTCCGCGAGCCACGCGGCGGCGATATCAACCGCTACGGCAACCCGTGCCGCATCAACGGGGAAGGCGAAGTGCTGATCGAGGAAAGAAAGATGCACTACATCATGGCGGCGTTGTCCGGCATCTTGCCGCCATATCTCGAATTGCTTGATCCGCGCGACTGGAATTCTTGCGCGTACAGGCTACGGCATTTTTTCGCTCCCGATCCGCGAGCGTGGTTGTCGGTACAGACGAGGAAATAATCTTGAACTGCTACCGGCTCGCGCGCTGGTATCACGTCAGTCCTGATTTGTTTCTATCGATGACCTACGGCGAGGTTCACTTGCACTTGCGGCGCACCTTGCAACTCGCGAACTTGTTGCAGCGGGAATCATCATCCGATGGCGAATGAACAACAAGAATTGGAACTGCGCGTCACGCTGGACGATCAGGCGTCCGCGCAGCTTCAACATATTCGCGAGGCTCTTAGCGGACTCGGGGGAGCAAGCCACGCTACCTCACACATAAGCGATTTTGAGCAAGCCATCGGCAGGCTTGGCCGGGCAGCGGTTGGTTTCGGACGCGCATCGGTCGAACTAGCCAAGGTCATCGGGCCGATGCCGGTCGCGATGGGCGCACTCGCTTATCAAACCTTGCGCGTCAACGAACAGATGAAGGAATGGGCGGCGAGTTTGCAGGCAACCGGCAATGCCGCGCGCATGGCCGGAATAAGCGTCGGGGAATTTAAAAGCATCGTTGGTCAATTGCGTCAGGCTGGCGTGTCGGCTGGCGACGCATCATCGATGATCTTGAATTTCACCAAAGCCTACGGCGAGTTGATGACCGCTGGCAGCGCGCGGCGTCAACAACTAATCCAACTCGCCGGGCCGGAATTTGCCGGTCACATGATTCAAGGAATTCAGTTGATTGGTAGGCTGCAATCCGACACTGAAAAGCTAAACGCCATTCGGCAGATGGGAGAGAACGTCTATCAAAACAAGCTAAGAGAATCCCACGACACGATGCTCGCAGCGGCAGCGCGCCAGGATTTTTTTGAAGCGCTGAATGTTTCACAACTCGCCAATCTGCGCCGCGATATGGTGCAATACGATGAGCGCACCAAAGCAAACATGAAAGCCGAGGAAGAGTCGGCGCAACGATTGGCAGCGGCCTACACCAAGGAAGAAGAAGCACGCAATCGAATTGGTGACATCATCAAAGTTTCGATGGCGGAACAAGAACTAAAAGTCCTCAACGTCCTCATCAAGATTGAACAGTGGATTGACCGGCGCGCCGAAGTGTTTGAGAGCCAACGCACCGCTGGCACTGACTTTATGACGCAAGCCGGGAAGGGATACGGCGACGTAGCGCACATGACCGGGGCTGACGCGGTTCACAGATTTTTAAAGAACCAAGGGTTAGCCTTCCAGCGCGGCGGCATATTCAACAAACCTACAGTCGGGATGCTCGGCGAGGCCGGACCCGAAGCGGTCATTCCGCTCTCTCAGATGGGCAGCTTTGGTGGCGGCATCGCAAGACAAAACACCGAGCAAAACACCGATGAGCTAACGCGGCTCAGTAAAAACATCCAATTGATGTTGGACAAACATATCGGGCTTGCCATTCCTAAACTTGCACGCGGCGGGCGAGTAAGCGGTCGAACAGTCGCGATGGCTGGCGAGGCCGGACCAGAGGCCATCGATGGGCCGGGTGGCAGGCGTATCATAAACGGACCAACAATCGGCACGCTTGATGCTGGCGAGACGGTGACACCGCTGCGCAACACCAACAAATACGTCACTGGCGACACGATGCGAGCAATCGGTGAGTCCCGCACCGGGAAGGCGAGTTTCTACGGCAATTATCGGGGGCAACAGAATTGGGTTGATAAGGGGGACATGGACAAATACGGGCGGCCTCTGCCGGGTTATTCTGGCACGCCGTTGGACGTGCCTGGAATAGCATTGCCGACAACGGTCACGGCTGGCGGCGCTGGCAAGCAAGCTGGCGATTGGTTCGCGGTGACTGGACCGGACGGCAGAACATTTTATGCGCCGCAAGTTGATGTTGGTCCCGGCAAGAGAACGGATCGAATTGTTGATATCAATGCCCCGTTAGCGGAGGCAATGGGATACGTGCCCGACGAAGTGAAGGGCGGGCGACATTTTCCAACCGATGCAAATTTCACCGTGGCGCGCGCCGATCCAAACAGAGCGGTTATGTCTAAGTTTCCGATGCCTGACACGTCGCTCGCTGATGAACCAATTAACAACATTTCGTTCAAACTGGCCGATCAATCATTGCGTATTCCGCCAACGGCGCAGACCTCATCCGCCGATGCGCCGACGCAACATCCACACGATGCGCCTGTGACTCGCGGCAACATTAAAATTCCGCACTCGGCGGCAGAGATCGCGAGTTGGCAGCAATACTTTACGAACCCGCTTGCTGACATTGAGGACGAACTATCGTCGCAGCGTAGCAAGGCGCGCGAGGCTATCGCGGGAGTCGGCAAGCAAGGGAGTTTTGGTGCCAATGTGTTGCAGGCCGGGAAAGCCGCGTGGGAGAGTTACAAATATGCGTCGCCTACCGGCACAGGATTTGACGCAATCTTGCACACGACGCTCGGTCGCGTAGCTGGCGGCGCGGTTGGCGGACGCGAGGCCGGGAATGTTTTGTCTGACGTTGCAAGTCCATTCATTCCGAGAGCACCAAGCGCACCGGCTTATTCCGTCGCCGAGCAAGCATTGGATTTTGCCAAGGACAAAAATCTGATTGCGCTTTCTGGAACAGCATTCAGTCGAATAAAGCTAGGACTCAAAGTGGCCGAGTCCGCCCAACAAGCAATCAAAGGCGAGGGACTCGATAAGTCGTTGGCCGAATCGTTTGGGCTAGGGGCAAAAAAACAAATCAAGATTGTGCAGGAGAACGCGCCGCCAGGAACAACGGTCGAAGCCGATGGTCCGGGCTTCAAGGATGTTGAACACGAAACAACCCGCGAAACCTCGCAGCCATTGTTTGATCCGAGTCAGAAAGCCAAGTGGCGGCACCCCGACGCCAGCGAGAGATCGCGGCAGCATAACGCCGCGCAGCAACACGACCACGATGTTGTAGGTGTTGGCGGGATACGCGGATAACCGATGCCAACGGAAACCGAGGAATTAAGACTCATAGTGCGGCTGGACGACCAAGCGTCGGGCCAGCTTCAAAACTTGCGCGCGCATCTAACACAGATGGGGAGCGGCCCGGTCAGTCAGGGGATGGGGCAGGCAACCGCCAAGGCGACCGAATTAGAAAGGGCATTCGGCCATCTAGCACGATCCGCGCTCGGCGTCGGGCGCACCGCAATGGACTTGGCCAAGATCATCGGACCAATGCCAGTCGCGATTGGCGTGCTCGGATATGAAATGATCCGTGGCATCGGCGCGATGAAAGAATGGTCCGCGCAGATGACGGCGATCAACAACGCCGCTCGCATGGCCGGGGTTAGTGCAGGAAACTTTCGCGGCATCACCGATCAGCTACGCCAGTCAGGCATCAGCGCGGGTGACGCGGCTGGCATGGTGCAGAGTTTAACCAAGTCAATCGCGGAAGCGGTCAGGCCGGGCACTCAGCTTCGCAACAATCTGATCGCGATAGCTGGCGTTAATGCCAGCGCGATGACCGATGCGTTGCAACAGCTATCGGAAATGACCGACGCCACTGACCGGATGAACAAAATCCGGCAGATGGGCTTGGACGTTTACCGGCACAAATTCAACGAAACCCACGACGCAATGATTGCGCGCGCTGCGCAATTGAATTTCCTGCAATACTTTGGGCAACAACAACTCATCAACCAGAAACAGGAACTACATAGGCTCGATCAGCGCTCAATCGACAACATGAATGATGAGGCGAAAAAGCAAGATGATTTGAATGCCGCACTGGTGAAAGAGGAAGAAGCGCGCAAGCGCATTTCAGACATCATCAAAGGCATGCTCGGACCTGATTTTGAAAAGGCCATCAATCTTGTTGCTAAGGTTGAGGGATGGATTGGACGGCGCGGGGAGACACTTGAGAGTCAGCAACGCGCTGGCACCGATTTTATGACGCAAGCTGGCAAGGGCTACGGTGACGTAGCGCAGATGACCGGCGCGGGAGCGGTGCACGATTTCCTGAAAGCGCACGGGCTCGCATTTCAGCACGGCGGCGTCGTCACCGGGCGGACGCCAGGACTAGTCGGCGAGGCCGGACCCGAAGCGGTCATGCCTTTGGATGCGCTAGGCGGCGGGCAATCCAAACACACTGAAAGCGTCGGCGAGAACACCAAGCAATTGCGCATGCTCAACGAGCAAATGGAGCAAATTCTAAATCCATCGCTGATCAGCAAGTACGCGCAAGGCATGGGCGGCGTCGGCGCTGGAATGGGCGACGGCAGCGGTGATGGCACTGGTCCGGGCGGGCCGGGCGGCACGTCATCTGGACCGGGCGGCAACGACAGCACAACGCCGCCAGCACCGGGCGAGCCGGGCGGGGAAGCGCTCAACATGGAATCGGCGCGCATCGGCATGAACCCGATGTGGGATAACGCCAGTGGCAGCGCACAGAACCGTCCTAGCGGCGGCATGTTGGGAGCGATGGTGGCGGGCGGCGGCTTGACCACGGGCGGCTTCGCTAAAGCGCCACGGATGCAATGGCCAGCGGCACCCGGAGCAATCACGAATGCAACGGCTACGGGTGGCGGCAGCGCGTATTTGGCGAAACAGCGCGCCGCGATGTTTGCTGAATACGATAAATGGTCCCCCGAACAGAAGCGCACACTTGCAAACGTCGCGATGGCTGAAAACGGAAAATCCCCGCAAGACGTAATAGAAAGTTTGGCGAACCGTGTTGTTGGTGAAAAAGGTACGCGAGCAAATCGTGGTGGGACATTGTGGGAAGGTTTGACCAATGGCTTTTATAGTTCATTCCACGGCGCGTATGCGGCGGCTAAGGCTGGTCGCGGAAACATTCAATTAGCTGATAAGATTGCTACTGGTGTGCGCGGCGGTAGCGATGTGCTTGAGGGTCGGTCAGATCAGGGCATGTGGACTGACCCTGGTCACAGAGACATGCACGCTCGCGGGGCCGCTCCGGGGACAGGCATTAACGCTCTTGGCGTAGCGCGACGATTGAAGTTCATCAATGGTGAGTGGTACAGCGACAAACAATCAATCTCACTTGGGGCAGTTTCAGATGAGCGCCGACGCCAAGCGGAATACGATGCCAGCCAATCGCCGGTTCAAGTTGCAAGCCTAGATCCCGGCAGCGGTGTTGGTACTACAACCGCCCCGCCGTCAGGACCGATGGGGTTTGGTCCATTTGGCGTGGGCGCGAGCGGCACGACGGTCGCGAGCGGGGCAACAGGTTATAGCGGCACTAGTCGTTTTAATTTTGCGGGTTCCAAGGAAGCCGCTGCGATGGGAATAAACATCGCACCAGATGCGGTTCAACAATTTGCTGTTCCCGGTGTCAAGGGCATCCCCGGTGGTCAAATCAAAGCCAACAAATATGCTGGCCCGGATTTCGTCGGATTCCTGCAAGACTTGCAAGCGGCTGGTGCCCCGCTCACAAATTTCAGTGGTGTGTACGCTCATAGAGAAAAGAGGGGCGGCGGCGGCTTATCGCAGCATACCTACGGCAACGCGATGGACATTGAAACCGGGTTTGGTTCTGGACCGGACAACAGTCCATACTTGTATAAATGGGCGCAAGAGCATCCACAGGAATTTGCTGAAATACAAGCACGGCATCACTTGCGGAATTTGGTCAACACCGGCAATCCAAAACACCCGCATGATTGGGGGCATTTCGAATGGACGCCGGGCGCGGTCGATCCCGCCGCAGCAACCGTAGCGAATGTTGGAAAGCCTAAGAGTGATTGGCCAACGTCGGCAGAGGACACCGCTACAACGCTCGACAAGATGATGGCTGGCGAAAACAAGCCGTCCGATACGAGCGGCACGATCACGATCAAGCACGGTGCAAAACCGTCAGCAACACCGAAAGACAAAAAGCCCGCATTCAAGGACGTGCCCGACAATCGGCAAGGCGCGATGCTTCCCGCCGAAGCTGGTCCGAAAGCCGCAGATCCCGCCGCTCACGTTCAAGGGTAGAACATGCCAGCACCCGATGGTCCCGATTATGCCCAAGGCGGCAATTTCATTGCGCCCGGTCAAACGCGCAATGTGACGACGCCCGGCTACGCGCCTGGGCCGCACGTCTCGCAGATTATGGAGCTACCAAACACGCGATGGCGCGATAGTTTGGTGCCAGCATCGTTCAACGGAGCGGCGTTCCATTGCGAGTCCAACACATTCGAAAGTGGCCGCAGAATTGTTGAACACGAATATCCGAAGCGCAACCTACCGTATTGCGAAGATCTCGGGCACCGCGCGATTGCTTGGGATGTGCGCGGTTACGTCATCGTCTATCCCTACGATGTCAAAGACTCTGTGCTCTATCAGCGTGACTACAGGAATGCGCGCGATGCGTTGATGCGCGAGTTGGACAAAGGCGGCCCGGCAGTTTTGCAGATGCAAACGCTTCCGCCGCTGACCATGTTCTGCGAGCGCTATCGCGTCACCGAAACGGAAAAGTACGGCGGCTATGCCGTGTTCGATATGAGTTTCAAGGAAATGGGGACCGAAGCGTTCCCGCTCGCCGACACGCGTACAAGCGCATTGCTGGCGTCGAGCAAGCTGAAAGATCAAATACTAGCGCAGCTTGCGGACGCCTGACATGGACAAGAACGACGCGATAGAAGCCGCGCCTATCGTCAGTCGGTGTTGCAGCAATTTGCTGCGCACAATCTCTGACCGAGGCCGCACGGGCTCCGATGCGCGCCAGCAAATCTCGCAGACCGGCGTCCGCGCTTACGAGTATTTGCGCGCCAACACTATCGGACCCGAGCTAGTCGAGTCCTTTTCGATGGCACGCGATGCCGGTGCCACGTTCGTCGCGATTGAACAGGTGCGCGTGCTGACGGCAATGGAAACGCCTAAGACGCTCGGCGGCACTCTCGTACAGAATAGCTTGCTGCAATTCTGTTTGCTGACTGAAAGTCAGATCATCGTTGACATGACGTTTGTAAGTCGCATCGATGTTGATGCGGTCCTGACGCGGATTAAAGATCCGTTCGATGAGCAAATAGAAACAGCCGCCGACGATATGGATCAAATGGTGTTCCAGTGTTTGATCAGATTGTACGCTGCGACCGTCAACCATCTTGTCGTGACGCAACGTCCGTTGCCGGACATGCTCGGCTATCAATTCGCCGCGCCATCAAACACTCTGGTCATTTCTTATCGGCTCTACAACGGTGATGCCAGTCGCGCCGATATGGTACGCAACGAAAACAAGATCATTCATCCCGCGTTCGCGCCAGCGACCGGGCAAGCGTTGTCGGCATGAACAATGACATGGCCAGCATCAGAGGTAGCCGTTCTTAGGGTCAACGGACAGGAATACACCGAATGGGAATCGGTGTGGATACAGGAACGATGGAACGAGTCGTTTTCGTTTTTTAAATTCACGGCCAATGAAGGCCGCGTGATGGTGACTGACTGGCATAGCGATCAGTTTGCTCCCGGCAACGATGTAGACATTACGCTCGGCGGCCAGCCGGTCATTACGGGCGGCACGATCATCACGCGGCAAACGTCCTACAATGCCAATCAGCACATGGTTCAATTAACCGGCAAGACCTACAGTTTCTTTCCGTACAAATCGAGCGTGATGACCGACAACGGGAATTTTGACGGCAAGACGTTTGTGGAAATCGCGCACATTCTTTTAGATGAGTACGGCGGCTTTGAACTAATCGGCACTCCTGATAGTAAGCCCTACAAGAAAGCGCAGGCCGAAAAGGGCGCGAAGATTTGGGACTATCTGGAAACGCTGGCGCGTGAAAAGGGAATCCTACTCGGCACTAGCGCGGTGTTGGGCATCCCGCAAGTTGTTGGACCGCACACAGGAACGATCATCGGTACGATTGCGGACGGCGTGAACGTGCTTTCCATGCAATGCACGATCACTTGCGAGGACTTGTATCAGGACATTGACGTACACGCGCAGAACCAGGGCGACGATCAGAACAACGGAACCGACGCGAGCGAAAAGAAAGGCCACTCATCCGGCACCGCGCCCAAGAAAGCCAAGTTGTTGATCCCGATGGAGCACCCGCCGATTGACGACGCAGCCGTTCAATTGCGCGCCGACTATGAAAAGAAATGGACCGAGGCCACGAAGATCACGGCCAACGCCACGGTGCAGGGATGGTTTACAGGCGGGCAGAGTGGCCAGCTATGGGAAGCTGGCAAGGATGTGATGGTCAATTGTCCGCTGGCGATGGTTGAAGGCGTCATGAAATTGCGGACGGTGACGTTCCAGCAAGACAACAACAGCGGCACGACCACGACGCTAGAGTTGGTTCAACCGTGGGGGCTCAACGACAACATCAACGCCGACGTTTCGCCCCCGGCGAACAAAGGGCTTGAGAAAGCGCCGCCACCAAACAAACCGCCAGTGTCGCCGCCAGCAAAAACCGGCAACAACCCGCTCGGGGCGGCGCTCGGGCTCGGCGATATTCAGGCAACACTCGGCGAAAAACTTGGCATCGGTTCCATTTCACCATCAACGCAGAAAGGCAAACGCTAATGCACCGCGCGACACCAAACACAACATCGTTGCGCACTCACACGTCGGGCGGCGCGCGCGCAACCATAGCCAACATGGAGGGCGACACCGCTTTGATGCAAGCGGCTACCGCCAATTTTTCCGCGAACGAATCACGCTCCGCTATCGAGTCGGCGCAGAACTACGGTTTCACGTCGCACAATCATTCCGCCGACAAGGATGAAATGGGCAAGATCATTGCCAGCGCAGAGTCGTTTATCAGTTTCATGGGCGGCGGGCGCTCATTCCCAACCTCCGGGCCGGTTGATGACCGGCGTCACCGTTTGCGCGGGCTCGATGAAGGCGACACGGCGATGCACCGGGGCAATTCTGACGACATGCAAACTCACTTTGCGTCGGATGGCATGTATCATTCCGCGCCTCAACAAGTGCGAATGCAATTGGTGCCGTCCGGCAGCGGCAAGGCCAATCCGCCGCAGCAAAAACCACAAGCAACCGCCCAAACCACTGAAGCCATCCGAGCTAAATTAAGCGCGTATGCCAGTCTCGGGCCACGCATCGAAGTACGCCTATGGGCCGGGTTAGAACCGGAAATACAACTCGACTTGGACCGAGATCTTGAACGACGGTTTGGCGTCGAAGCGTTCGCCGATGGCGGCGGCGGCTCGGGCGGCGGCTCGGGCGGCGGCGGGAAAAGCGATCCGGGTGCGTCCAAGAAAACCGGACAGAAAGCCGTCAAGGATAAGGGCCAGGACAGCCCGGACTTTTGCCACGTCAAGCAAGGCGAGGCGCGTATGTCGAGCGCCAAGAAAGTGCGACTCAGCACAAGCAAGGAAGATGATGACGTGCTGCACGAGTCGAGCACCGGCAAGGACTACGTTGGCGGCACACCCGACAAACACAAGTTTGCGAAAATCCTGACGCTCGCAGGACCGTCCATCAACGGCTATGGCAAGATTGGTTGATCAACATGCCGCGCGCCGCCGTCCCCGATATCTATCTCAAACAGAACACGATCTTTCCGCGCTACTCGGTCACGCTCGACTGGTCGCTACTCGGCGACGGCACGCTCGATGACCGCTACGCGCTGGCAACGTCGGTCTGCATCGCGCTCGGCACCAACGCACTTGCTGATATCAACGATCCGTTGCCGGACCCGGACTCCACCGATAGACAAGGTTGGTGGGGCGACTTGGATTGTCAGGAGATATGGCCCGGCTCCTGGCCAATCGGAAGCAAACTTTGGTTGCTGCGGAGATCCAAGATTGAGGGACCGAACGCACAACGCGGCGCGACGATTGCGCTGGTCGATAACTACATCAGGGCCGCGCTCCAACCGTTCGTTGACAACCGTATTTGCTCGACGTTCAAAGTTGATTCTGTGCGTGTCAGTCCGCAGCAAATCGATTCATTGATTACGATCTATCGCGGTCCAGAACCGAACATCCAACTGCGCTTTCATTCGCTGTGGGATGGCATCAAGCCAACCGGCGAGCCCTACACCCCGTTTGATAACTGACAAGGACGCACATGCCTTGGTCAACTCCTGCGTTGAAAGACGTGCGGATAATGGTCCGCGACTCCGTGCGGGCCAACTTGCCGGGCTCGGACGCGAACGTGCCGAATTCCTTGCTGCGCGTCATGGCGGACGCGATGGCCGCGCTGTGTCACCTTTGCTTGCAATACATCGATTGGCTCTCCAAGCAAATTATGGCCGATCAGGCTGAAACAGAATGGCTCGACCGTTGGGGACAAATTTGGCTAGTGAATAGCGACGGCTCGACCGGGCGCAAACAGGCTACGCTTGCCGTTGGCTCGGTCGCAGCGACCGGCAATATCGGCGCGATCATTCCGATCAACACCGAACTGCGATCCGCCGACGATCTCGGCTTTGAGACGACGGCGACGATCACGATGGGCTCGGGACCGACTGCGGTGCCGGTGCGCGCGCTAGATCCCGGCGCGGCTGGCAATCTTTCAATCGGCTACACGATTGGATTCGCCGAACCCATAGCCGGTATAGATCCCACGGCGCGGGTGTTGCAGCTTCTCGGCGGCGCCGACGTAGAAACCGATGAGGAATTGCGCGCCAGAATTTTGCGCCGAATTCAAGAGCCGCCGATGGGCGGCGATCAAAGTGATTGGGAAGCGTGGTGCCTAGAGGTTCCCGGTGTAACGCGCGCCTGGGCCAGCGCGCTCGAAATGGGAATCGGAACCGTCACAACGCGCTTCATGATGGACGATCTTCGCGCCGACAACGCTGGCATTCCGTTGGCCGAGGATGTGGCGATGGTTGAAGCGTACTTGGACACAAAGCGCCCGGTCGCGGTCAAGGACACCTATGTAGTCGCGCCGATTCCGTTTCCTATCAACATGAACATCAATTTTCTTGTTGTTGATAGCTCATCGACGCGAGCCGGAATTGAAGAGTCGTTACGCGGCATGCTGTTCAACAAGGCCGCTCCTGGCGAGACGATCTATCGATCATGGGTGTCGGCGGCGATTGCCGACGCTATTGGTGTCGATCATTTCGAGTTGGTGTTCGAAACCACACCGATGCCGACACCCGGTCACTTGGGCGTTTTAGGAAGCATCATCTATGCCGGATAGACACATTCGGCGCAGCGGTGACGATTACGCCGAAGCCCTGGCGGATCTATTGCCGCATGGGCAGGCATGGCCTCGCCGGGAAGAGTCGGTGCTGATGATGACCGTGCGCGGGCTCGCGCAAGTGTTTGGATTTTTCGATGCCCGCGCCGCCGACTTGTTGGAAACCGAGAGCGACCCGCGCAAGACGATTGAGTTGCTACCTGATTGGGAACGCAATTGGGGCTTGCCTGATCCGTGCTTCAAGCAAGCGCAAACCATCGATCAACGACACGCGTTGCTGATCTTCAAGATGACGTTGCTCGGCGGCCAGAGCCGAGAATTTTTCATCGCAATGGCGGAATGGCTCGGGTACGAAATCACGATCACCGAGTACGCGCCGTTCATGGCAGGCGTTTCGCAGGCTGGCGACACGCGCGGCATGATCGAATGGAACGACACACCCGGCGATCATCCCGAGCGCACCGATTATCGTTGGTATATCGGCCCGCCAGAAATGCGGTTCTACTGGACGATTCACGTCATCGATGCGCCGCTGACGTGGTTCCGCTCATCGTCCGGGCAAGCTGGCGTCGATCCGCATTTGCGCATCGGCTACGCCTACGATCTTGAGTGTTTGATGCGGCGCTGGAAACCAGCGCACACCGACATCGTGTTTGATTACTCAGGACTGATCACAACCGGCGATCCGATGGCCGGGACACCGTAACAGGAGCAAACGCCGTGAAATACGTCCCTCCTTATGGCATCACCGCGAATCCAGACGCGAGCTACATCAACGGCGATCCGAGCATTGGGCGTCAAGGATCGATTCCGCCCGCAGCGGTGTTTGAAAATCCGCAGAGGGAAATCTGCAACCTAATTGCGAATGCGCAACAGGTTCCAGCCGATGCGGATCTACAACAACTAACGCGCGGAGTGCGCGACGGCAGGCTAAACTTTTGCGTCGATAGCGGGCCGCTCAACGACATACAGGTGAATCTCCCCGGCCCGCCCATTCAAGCGTACACGGCAGGATTGACGCTGCGCGTTTTGATCGCGCACACAAACACTGGACCGACGCGCATTTCGGTTGGGAGTCTCAATCCTACTACGGTCAAGCGACCTGACGGCAGCGAATTGAATCCGAACGATGTTCTCGCTGGCATGGTCGCGACGATGGTGAGCGACGGCACCTATTTCCAATTGCAGAACGTCGGCACCGGCGAAACTGGCGGCCCGCCGACGCTTCAACTTGTTGACATTCCATACGTCCATGACACGGGCGTTGCCAATCATTTAATCGGGCTTTTCAGTCCGCCGCTTGCGGACATCAGGGAAGGCCGAACGGTTGAAATCAAGCTGGCCAACAACGTCACTGGCCCTACTGATTTTCAACCAAACAACTTTCCGATTCATCCGGTCGCGCATCCTGACGGTTCGCCGATTTTGCCGGGCGACGGCATGATCAATCAAATCTGGTTGCTATGTTTCGATGGCGTGCAATGGCAATTGCTTAGTGTTTGTTGTGGCGATGCTGCACCGACAACGCCAGCGCAACCAGCGCAGCCGCCCGGCTCGGGCCGCTCATTGCAATTCTTGAATCCGGCTTGGTGGACACCTGGGGCCAACTCGCGGCTCACTCGCACGCCAGCGCTCAACACCAACCGGCAAGTGTTCACCCAAAGTTTTTTCTTTAAGCGTCCAAACCCGACTCAGATTCCTGACATAACTGGTGTTTGGTCAAGTGGTCAGGATTCGGAAATGGTGACGATGTACGCGGGTGATGACTCCGCGTATCGCGGCGACTGTACGGGTGCTTATCTAACCGCATCGTCCGCAGGAAATTGGTTCCAACAGTTTTGGGCGAGCGGTTTTAATAGCATTGCTGGTTACGGCACAGCGCCAGTGGGCGTGTATGCGAGAGGCACCGTCAACGTCGTTGGCATTTTGATGGATTCAAAATGGCACCATTTGTTGTGGGTTGCTGATGGTGCTTATCTAACGATTTGGATAGACGGCGTTATTGTCTCTCAAGGTCAGGTGAGCGGCAACAGCACGATCAACGCGACCAGACCGCACGCCATTGGATGCGGCCTATCGGATACCGGCGCGCCGTATTTCACGAATTACGGCTCGGTCGAGCGGATGGCTGAAGTAAATTTCTGTGACGGTCAGGCTCTAACGTGGGACAAATTTGCAACGAATGTCGGCGGCATTTTTGTCCCGAAAGTATCGCCGCTTTTGCCGGGTGGTCCTATCAATCCTGGGCCGAACGGCTTTTATTTGAACTGGCAGGACTCAAGTGCGATGACCAGCACGACGCTCGGAAAGGATTACACTCAGAACGGAAACAATTGGCAGCCGGTGAATTTTTCGCAAGCGCAAGTCATGACCGACTATCCCGTGCTTGCTTCGTCATCCGGCAACTAAAGGGAGCGAGCCAATGGCAACGATATTCGCGCAGCGTCCCGATTCAAATTTCTACATCAACATCCAACAACACGATGACGGCAACTGGTCTGCCGATCAAATGGCGTTGGACGATGTAACGATCACCATTCCGATGCACGGTGACGTTTCGTCCAAGGGGCTCAGAACAATTACGCAAGACAACATCGACATTTATGCGTTCCAAAGCATTCAAATAAACGCGCCGCCCGACATGCAACGCGATTCGCTTTACATCATATCGCAAGGTAGCGGTGCTCCGGGGTACGCCAGCGCAAAAGCGTGCATGGATTGGATAGTCTCGATGAACGCGCAGCGCGATGCGCTGAAAGCAACCGTCACGTCGATGACGTTTGACCAGCTAGTTGTGTTTGTGGTGTCCGAACAAGGCTGGCCGCCGCTTCCATCCAACATGCCGCCAAAAGCGTTTGTGCAGGGAGCGTTGCAGTCGCGTCTAGTCGTTGGTGCTCCGCGAGTAACGCGGCCACAGATAGACCAAAAATCGTGAGCGCAAACCAATGTCGCAACCAACCAACATTCTTTTTCTCCCCCCGGTTGGGATGATCGCCAACACGGCAACGAATGCCGATTGGCTCGATGGACTTGAATATCAATCATCCGCCGACATTAACGCGACACCGATAGATCTCACCGGCATCAAATTCGAAATGGACATGCGGGCCGCGCCGCCGCTCGCAACCGTGGTGTTGCGGGCCACGACTGAAAACGGATTGATCCGCGTCTACGCGAACACATGGCAATTCATGATCCCGGCGAGCACGATGATTTTGGTCCCGCCCGGTGATTACGTGTTTGATATGCTCGCGCACGGTGACGGCTTCACGCGCAACATCGTCTACGCACAGGTCGCAGTCTTGTTGGGCATCACGCGCAGCGCTTCCCCGAATCCGCAACCCGTTGCAGGACCGCATCTAGTGCGCGTTCACGGAACAGCAAACCAGATCCAACGCGTGACCGGCGTCAACGTCCCGATGCTGACCAAGGCCGCTTAATGGAGCTACGCGAATGACGATACAATCAGTCACCGTTGTTGGTGGTAGCGTCGGCAACATTGGACCGCCCGGCCCTCCGGGTCCGAGCTATGACGCAACGTCGATCACGCAGAACAACATCAGCGTTGGTCCGCACACATTCACCACGCAAACAAATCTCGCCTATCTTGCCGGTGCTCGATGCCGCATGGTGTCGTCAAGCAATCCGGTCGATTGTTGGATGGAAGGTCCGGTTACGAGCTACGTTGATGACCAACTAGTTGTTGACGTGCAACTGTTGAGCCCGACGCGTGACGGATTCGCCCATTCTGATTGGTTGATCAGTCTCGCGGGAGAGCCGGGGCAGCAAGGTCAGGCCGGACTCAGCGGCACGTCGGGCACGAACGGCAACGTCATCTGGCAAGGCACCGCAGCGCCGAGCGGCACCAACCCCGCGTCGCCTACGGATGGCGATTGGTACATGCAATTCGACAAGGCCGTGCCGGGCGGTCCCGCGTATATGTGGGGACCGTATCTCCACACGGCGACGAATCCGTGGGGCACCGCTGGCGTGTTGCTCGCGACCGGCCCGGCTGGTCCGCAAGGCGCGCAAGGCGTGCCAGGACCGCAAGGACCGCAAGGCGCGCCCGGCGCACAGGGCAATCAGGGCGCCATCGGCCCGCCAGGGCCGCAAGGCAATCAGGGCGTCGCTGGACTGACAGGGCCGGGCTACACCGCGACATCGCTAACATCGGCACCGATTGGCCCTGGTAGCGTGACGCTGGCGACGCAAGCCGGGCTCGCCTATGCGGTTGGCGCTCGCGCCCGTATCGCAGCATTCACCGCGCCGACGAATTGGATGGAGGGGCAAGTCACCGCGTATGGCGGCGGCAGCATCACCGTCAACGCCACGTTGGTCAACGGCTCGGGCACGTTCGCAAATTGGACGATAAGCGTAGCAGGCGAACGCGGCCAGCAAGGACCGGCTGGCGCAGCGGGCGCTGGCACGGGCGACATGATCGCCGCCAACAATCTGTCGGATCTCACCGACATGAACGCGGCTCGCAACAATTTGCAGCTTGCCGCCGTCGCCCACAGTGGGGACTACAACGATCTCAGCAACCGCCCCGGCCTACAGCGCAGCGTCACAGCGAGCCCTATCGTGATCGCTGGCACCGATGAAATCATCAACTGCAACATCACTGGCGCGGGCGCGTGCACGTTGCCGCCGTCTGCGGGCCGCAACGGCAAGCCGCTAGTGTTCAAGGACGTTGCCGGAAAATGGACCGCTGGCAATCTGACGGTCACGCCAGCCGGTGCGGAAAAAATCGATGGGCTCGCAAACGTAGTCGGGCGAACCAACTACGGGCGCATCGTGCTTCGACCGATGAATGACGGAGTAAACAACGGATGGTCCCTCGAATCCTAATCCTGCGCGCTGCGCTCATTGTCGCCGCGCTCCTGGCGCTCTGCGGCGGCGAAGCCAAGGCGCAATGCACCGGGCAACCCGGAGCTAATCAAGTTTGCGCAGCACCGAGCGGCGCGGCTGGTTTGCCGCTATGGCGGTTGCTTGTGCTCGCGGATCTCCCGGCATTGCCTGGACCAACGATTACGGTTGACTTGACCACGATCACGGGCGGCACCGATGGCAGGATCGTCGTTCAAGCGGCAGGCAAGTTTTCCGAATTTGTTGTTGCTGGTGACTGCACATTCTCCGCGCCGAATTTCACCTGTACGAAAACAGGCGGCGTATCGTTTGCTGCGAGCGCGACGACCGACGCTACCAACGCCAGCAATATCGCCAGCGGCACGCTCAACAATTTGCGGCTGGCGACTGGCTTTGTGAATGCTGGAACTGGCCTCACTGGCGCGGCGCTTTTAGGTGGCGGCACAATCGCAGCCGACATCGCATCGGTTGCGCAATTCGCAGCGGCGACGCCAAACAAGATGCTCGCCGCCGACAAAGTGTTTGGACCGGAGGGGTCAGCAATTGCTGGCACGACCACGACGTTTGATTTCTCGACGTTCGTCAGCAACAGCGCGGTCATTCTCACCGGCAACGTCACCACCATCGTATTCTCCAACGTCAAAGCCGGGCAGGCCGGACTCCTACGTTTCATTCAGGATGGCACCGGATCTCGGACGATTCCCCCCGCCATCAACTCGACGCTGAAATGTCCGGGCGGGTGCAGCTACACGCTTTCGACGGCGGCCAACGCGGTTGACGTGCTCGGCTATACATGCGTCTCGGCGACTTACTGCATCGGCGGATCGTTGCTCAAGGACGTGAAATGAATCGGTTTCTATTTGGTTTCGGACTGTTCACGCTTGGCTTGCTTTGCTTTGCGTATGGCGGCCTGACTGCGCGCGGGCAGATGCCGGGTACGTTCATCCCGGCTATGACGACTGGCGGCGGGTTGGCCTGCACACCGAACACGCAAGGCGGCGGCAATGATAGCAACGTCATTGGCCTTTGGCACTTTGACAACAACGGAACGGACAAGAGTCAGGGCAATCATAATCTGACGCTCAACAGCGGCGCGACATTCTCAAACGTCCAATCAAAATTTGGCGGCTATTCCTACAAGGGTGCAACAGCAAGTTCGTCAGCTTCAATCGGCGGCATCGTTTATAATGGCATTACAGATTTCACCGTAGAGTATTGGCTGTATCACACGACGGCTCTTTCAGGCGCCAATTTCTTCATGTCTGACGGCAATACGGGTGCGATAGGGACTACATTCGCTATTGATTGGGGGTATTCAAGCGGACAAAAGACTGAGATAGACGCGCCGTCAACAAGCGTTTCAGCTTATGCTCCAACAGCAACAACTCTCATACCGACTTTGAACACATGGCATCATTGGGCATGGGTGCGCAAGGCAGCGGTCTACACGTTTTATTATGATGGTGTTGCCCAACCAACAACATCCAACTCTGCGCCGTCTATCGGTAACGGCACGGCAGCTTGGACAATCGCAAACTACGCGAACGGTGGAGCGTCGGGATTCAAGGACTATATGGACGAGTTTCGATTTTCCAACGTGGCTCGCTACACCGCAAATTTCACACCACAAACATTGGCATTTTGCGACACCGCCTATGTGCCGCCCCCTCCCGGTCATCCTTGGAATCCGGCAGACAAAACGAGCAACACCACACTCAGCAACAACAACTATGACATCGTTGCCAACTCCGATAGCTCGGCCGGTGGCGCGCGGACAACGGTGGGTGTGAGCACAGGAAAGGTTTATTTTGAGCTAAAGGCGCTCACCACTCCCCGGTACACGTCATTTGGCATTGCTACGACGGCGTTTCTTTTTAATGGCAATTATGTGGGAACAACGACGGCTTCCGCAGGATTCCGGGCAGACGGCGCGGTAGCGTTCACGGCGACCGGGTTGGGCTCGGCGGCAAATCCATTTAGTTCATCTGGCGCTATCAACGATGTTTGGGGTTTTGCTGTTGACATGACCAACAAGCAAATGTGGGTGTCGAAAAACAACACATGGCTTGGCTCTGGCGCACCTAATCCGGCGACCGGCAGTCAAGCTAACCTCATTTCAATTCCAGCCGTGACAGTGTTCCCGGTCATCGTGCCATATTGGACCGGCAGTCAGGACAAGTGGAGTTTGCAGGATGGAGTTGGCACGCCTCTCACCTATACGCCGCCATCCGGCTTCACCGCTTACGGTTCTCAATAAAAAGGATCAACAACATGGGCCGCCCGTTGCTCAAATACGGTAGCTATGGTCCCGACGTTCTGATCGTGCAGGAATGCCTTGGATGCGAACCGCTCGACTCGGATTTCGGATCTATCACCGAGGAAGCGGTTGAGAAATTCCAAGAGGAATCCGGGTTGTCGATTGATGGCGTTGTTGGCACCGACACATGGACTGCGCTTGAGCAAGAATTCGACTTGCCGCCATATCCGCCGCCGATGTTTCCTACGCTTACCAATCATCAAATCGATACGATCTGTGAATTCGCAGACAAGAGCAAAATTGCTTCCTACAATTGGCGCGACCGAGGCACCGCGCCAGTCGGCTACACGCGTGGCATGGCAATCGCGTGGTCAACGGTCTATCGCAAATATCTGGCAGGCGACTCGTCGGCAATCGAAATGGCCAAGGCCGACACCTACAACGACGCCAAGGATGCGATCTCTTGGTTCCGGTCCAATTACAACGCCATCGGCATGACCAATGATGAGGCCGGGCCGGACACGCTGCGGCACCTGTTCGTGATGTTGATGGGGCTCGGGATGCGCGAGTCGTCCGGCCAGCATTGTGAGGGGCGCGACCAGTCCGCCGACAACACGTCGAGCGACACCGCAGAGGGTGGGCTGTTCCAGCAATCCGCCAACTCGCTTTCCGCTTCGCCTGAAATGCAAAAACTCTATGACGAATATCTGGCAGGCGGCGGACTGGACGGATCGCAGGCGTTGTGCGCGCTCGATATCTTCGCCGAGGATGTGAGTTGTAGTAGCTCAGATTGGGGATGCTACGGCAGCGGCAAGGGATTCAACTTTCAAACCATGTGCAAGCATTGCCCTCAATTCTGTGTGGAGGTTTGCGCCGTTGGCTTGCGCGTGCTCAAGGATCATTGGGGTCCAGTAAAACGCAAGGAACTTGAGCTACGCACCGAGGCCGACGATTTGTTCCGACTGATACAGCGGTTCGTTGATGAAATAATGCCGACAGAGGATACGCCAGTCGCATGAACCTAGCTGCGAGGGTCATCATCGGCGTTGTGGCCGTTGCTGGACTATGGGCGGTGATGGAGATCCTTGAGCGCACGCAAGCGCAAGTCGCCATCGCATGCGTTGACCCGGAGGAAAGAGTCAGGGTCCGAGAGATCGTTGTGGCAGGGTTGGACGGCGCGCTAAAGGATCGCGTCTATCATCTATTTGAGCAATGGGTGATAGATCAAAATGAACAGCCGAAGCGGGCGACAACCGGACTCACGAATGCTATCAACGCCCACATCCGAGCACGAAAAGATGCCCTACGGTGGAACCCTCCACCTTGCGATGGCGCAAAATGAGCAACGTAGTCGATGGCGCAACCAAGGTTGCGACGAGCACTCTTAGCGCGCTTTCAGGGGCGCCGGTCGTCATCGGTTTGTTGTTGGTCAACATCGCGTTCCTGGGCTTCACGGCGTACATACTCGGCGAGGTTTCCGGCAACGCTGGCGAGCGCAACAAGGCGCAACTCGCGATGATCTCTGATTTGATCCATGACATTCGCGACTGCCGTGGCGGCACGCCAGTCCCGAGACGATCTGATCCGACAAACTGGAAGGCACAAGACGGCGGTCTGCCGATCTTAACGGAGGATTCGAAATGACTAGACGGATCGCAATCAGCGTCGGGCATGGGCAGAAGATTCGTGGCGCGTCGCAAAGCCCGAACCCCGAGCCATACAACGACGAAGTAGACGAGTGCATAAAAATCGTTGATCGAGTCCATGAACTACTAACCGAGTCCGGGCACGCATGCGTCAAATTTTTCGACACAGTTAGCACGTCACAGTCACAGAATTTGGATCGCATAGTTGATTGGCACAACGACCAGTCCCGAGATTTGGACGTGAGTTGCCACCTAAACGCCAACGCTACAACGTCGAGTCCGATGGGCTGCGAGGTCTTGTATGTCACGCAGGAAAATCTCGCGGAGCAAGTATCCGCCGCCATCGCTGCGGCTGGTCATTTCAAGGATCGCGGTGAAAAGTATCGCGGTGATTTGGCATTTTTAAACGGCACGTCAAAGCCATCCATCCTACTTGAATGCTGGTTCTGTGATTCCAGTGCCGATTGCACGAACGGGCGAAAGTATCGAGAGGAAATCTGCAAGGCAATTGCCGAGACGATTGCCGACGTTGAGTTAGATGACGTTCCAGAGCGTCCGCCAGAACCGATTGAACCTCCCGAGCCAACCGAGCCGCCATCCGGCGAAAATCGCGTTGAGATCACCGGCAATGTAACCGGCCATGTGACGGTCTACATCAACGGCACCTTGGTCACTGGACACGAACCTTGCGAGCACGCCGTTCATATCAACATCAAAATGGTGGGCGACGTGACGGTTTCAATTCAAGGCGAGGAATTCCACAACAAGGAAGGTTGATGTGTGCCAGCGCTGCGATGAGATCCGGCGACGCATCCGCGCCCGCATGATGGCAGCGGCGGCGGCGCTGCGGCTCAAACGCGTTGACAAGAAAAAAGGGCGGGGTGATGATCCCCGCCCTCTGACTACACGAACCCGACTTGGACTTAATCGGCTATCCGGCCACGGGTAGCCGATCCCTTTTTAGCCGCCATGTCCGCCGCGAAATCGTCCGGCGTCCGACGCGACTTGCGCTTGGCCTTTGCCACGGCTGGAATTGCGTTCCAGCTTTTCGCATTGGCTTTGCCGTGATCAGTCATTCCCAACTCTGACAGAGGAATGTCGGTCACGTCGCTAACAGGCGGCTTCGCTTTAGGCTCGCGCCGTAGCTCTACCGGGATGTCCGGCATATCGAACACCGGCAGCGGCTTGCTGGCGATCACCTTGTCGGCTTGCTCGGGAGTGAGCGCGCCGAGATCCAACGGCTCGGGCTTTGCATCCGGCAGCGGAGCGTTGAGCGCGGCGAGTGACCGCGCCTTGTCGAGCCGCTTCTGACTGCGGGCGACCGCTTTGATGAGCGACCGAACTTTAGCCTCTGCCCGGATCAGGGCGTCGAGCGTCTTGTCTTTCTTAGCGATTGCTTTCGTGAGTTGCTTGACGATCTCGTTGTGCTTCTCACGCATTCTATCAAGTGTAGGCATGTGGACTCCTTGTGGTGTTGTGCAGCCGTCGTCCATGCCGGGCGGCGGCTTGCGTTTAGGTTTCACTTGTCAAATAGCCCGGTCATTAGCGACCGTGCCAATAATGTAGCAACTACTCGGAGAAATTTCTTGCTTATCTGTTTTCGAGTTGTTGATACGATCAACTAATCGAGTTGTTTGATCCGAATTTATTGAGCAACAACAAATGTAACATTTCGTGATAGTGGCAGTTTTTCGATTTGTTAGATCGCGACTCGATCAATGACTTAGCCGCCGTTTGTTCGAAATTCCTGAATGGTTGCGTGTAGAAGATTTCTCTTTTGAGGTTGATCATGGCCTACCGATGGGACCGAGGCACGCGCATCGCAGCGATCATTCTGGCGCTGATCATCGTCGCGCTGATCGTGATGTATTTCGTTGGTGATGGAAAGAACGTCTACAACTAAACGGAGGAAGCAAATGGGACTCGGACTCGTGTTTTGGATCATCATGTTGATATGGGCGATCTTTTCGCTCGCGATGTTCGGCGGCTACATCGGGGGCGGGTACGCTCTCGGCGGCGGTGCGTTGCTGCATTTCATCCTCTTCTTAATTTTGGGATGGCAGGCATTCGGCGCACCAATACGTCGCGGTGCATAGACAGAGTTTCGCGCTAGAGCGTTTCCGGCGTGAAAGGGGCCGCCGCTTTCGGCCCTCGTTAGCGGCGACCTTCCTCCCCTGACTTAGCCCGCCCCTCACCGGGGCGGGTTTTTTTGTGCCCCACAAGGCTATATCGAACGGTCTGCAAGTCAAGGTTGACTGGAAAGCCGAGTCGCGGCTACGGTTGCCGGTCATCCAACCGGGAGTCCAACCGTGCGCGCTATCATGATCGACCCGCGCATACAGCGCGTCACCGACATTGAACTAGCCGACAAAAACACAACGGCCATGCTTGCCGATATGCGCCGGATCATCGGCGCCGAGACGCTAAGTAGCTCGATGATTTCCGATGAACACGACCAGCTTTGGTGTGACGACACGATCTTGTCGCGCGGCCAACCGTGTTTCGGTTTCCGGCTCGGGCCGACGAAAGAGCGCTCAGTCATTCTCGCTGGCATCTGTCTCATCACCGGCAATGATCGCGGCGGCAATGCGCGCGCGCCGTACATCCCGATTGAAATGGTCATCAACGATTGCGACTGGCTTGGCGAGATCGTGCCGCAAGTCGATTGGATTCAACACAATGAGCAAATTAACGGTCGCCCGTGGTTCAAGACTCAAGCCATCGTGACCTATAGCCGAGTGAAGCGGCAATGAACCGCTCCGAGGCTTGGACTATGTTTCTGGTAGGCTCCGCATTGTTGCTGGCGATGGCTCTTTTGCTTTGGCGATTGAAAGGGCACCTATGAGCGCATTCGATCCGGTGGACGTGCTGCGTGACAAGATGAAAGAAATCGACGGCATGATGGGATACTACGCGGAACATATCGAGCGATTGAAACGCGAACGAATCGCGCTGATGGTGGCTATTGCGGCGTTGGAGCAACGCGAGGCGAGCAAATGAAACTCCCGAAAAAAGTCTACGTCTACGTCATGAATGATCCGACAAGGGGCGTGACCGATAAGGCCGCATTCTTGGTTGCGGTGCGCGACATCGAGGAAATTCCCGAGGATGTTGATCGTGAAATGGTTGGCACCTACAAACTGAAACGCCGCGAGCAATTCGTCGTGCGCAGGATCTTGAAATGACGTGGCTCAAACTGAAAGACGCGCCGCTCAATCAGGTTGGCTACGTCTATTCGCCACACCCTTGGATGAATGGCCGCACCGATTGCGTCGGGATTGTCAACGAATACAAAAGCGGCGAGCGCTTTGTTTCATCCCCCAACGCTCGCGGCTTCAAATTCACGCACTGGCATCCGTTGCTCCCGCCACCAGAGGCAGAATGACCGTAGATTTTCGCAACGTACCGATCCCGGCGCTCATGAAAGATCGCCCGCTAGATCCGCGCGGCTATCCGATCCCGTGGAACATTCTGATCGATAGCACTGGCAAAGCGCATTTCACGATCAACAATGAGGAATTGCGTCAGACGGCAATCCGCGACCGGCTATGCCCGATCTGTGGCGTGCGCTTGTGGAAAGCCATGTGGTTCGTCGGCGGTCCCGGCTCTGCGCTGCACTCGCAAGGCGCGTACATCGATCCGCCGATGCACAAGGAATGCGCGACCTACGCGCTGCAAGTCTGCCCGTATCTCGCCGCGCCGAACTACAGCAACATCAAACGCATCGATGACAAAACGCTTTCGCCAGCCGAGCGCGCCAAGATCCCGATTCTGATCGACAACACGACTGACCCGGAGCGACCGGCGCTGTTCGTGATGGCGATGGCGCACAAGATGACGGTGACGCCCAACGGTTATCTAGTCCCGCATCGCCCGTGGCAGGCGATGGAATTCTGGCGGTTTGGCGAACGGCTTGATCACGGTGCAGGCATGTTCATCGCGCAAAACGAAATGGCGAGGAAATTTCCAACATGACCAACGACGAACAGAAAGTAGCGCATCGCGGCGGACAGATAATCAAGATACTACGCTTGGCCGGATCTCCTGGGATGGACCATGTTGCAATCAAACTCAATTGCGGCCTGACCTGGGATGAGCAAAAGATATCCGAAAAATGGTTCATGGCTTTCAAGTTGGCGGCTATGTCTGATCGCAAACTTTTCGACTTGGCCGCCGATCTCTACAAGGCGAGCGAGCCATGAATTACACCGCAGCCGAGCTATTGGAATTCGCCGCCACGCGCGAGACGTGGGCGCTTGAAGCGCGCCAGAACGGTCTGCGCGACATGCCGAAAGAGTGGGAGCTAACCGCAGCCATCGCGCGCCAGTGCGCTCGCTGCATCGATGATCGCTCGCAGGATCAGCAACGGTTGTTTCACTATGAGGGGGCATTCGAGCCGCTACGTGCGGCGCTCGCTCTTGTCTTGATGTTCTATACGGTTGGGGAGTGGTCCGATGAGAAAAAGACCGAGTGGAAACGCATCACCGGGAACGATGACGCATCAACCAAAGCAATGTGCGATCACATTCGCCAAGTGCTCGGGGAGCGATGAATGACGGATCTCGATGAATTCCAGCGGCGCGTCGAGCAATACTTTCAGTGCGGCCAGCGCAATGAACCGGGCGGGCGGATCATTCTCGATATGATGCGAGCGCTGCGGGAAGCGCACGCCGAGATCGCGCGGATGAAAAAACTAATCGATGCCCTCAAAAAATGCGGTGAATTGGACGATGCGTTGCGCGCCAAGATACGCTTAGACATCGATGCCCTGATGGACCCGACGCGCGAACCTGGCTCGATCCCATGACCGAACGCAAACCGATCATCGGACAGATACGCGGCCACGAAGTGTTTGACGGCGAACAGTGGATTGCGATTCCGAGGATGATATTCAAGATCGTGCAGCACAACGTAACCGGCGAAGATATGGTTGAGGTTTGGTACGACGGCAAGTTTGTCGCTGGCATCTATCCTGGCAGCGGACAGAACATCCGGCACGAACCGCGACCGGCAATCAAGGTGATCAGCAAATACTTTGAGGATTATTGCTACTACACCGATGGCGGCGATCCGTCAGCAATCAACTTGTTGTTGGACGTAAGGGCCACGCGATGACCAGATCGATGCGAATAGCGCAATCAATCTGCGGATGCGTCGCGGCTGCGGCACTGATTATCGTGTGGCTTAACAGTGCTACTCTATGGGCGATCTTAGTTTCGCTCGCACTCGCGGGCGTGACAACCAAACTCGGCGTGTTGCTTGTCGTGATGACTCGCCGTGGCGATTGGAATGAATGATGACCCGCCAGTGCGGAGACTGCCAACTTTGCTGCAAGCTGTTGCCCATGAAGCACGGCAGCAACGACGATAACCCCGAAGCCCGCGCGATGTTTGGGCATCCCAAGACGATTCCTGATTTTTTCAAACCCGCTGGCCAGCGGTGCCAGTATCAGCAACATCACAAGGGCTGCAAGGTCTATGACATGCGCCCGCTCGGTTGCCGGATTTGGAATTGTCGCTGGTTGACCGGCGATGACACCGAGAAATTGAGCCGCCCGGATCGCACGCATTACGTCATCGATATTCTGCCGGACTTTGTTGTTGCCGAGCAACCCGGCAGAGATCCGATTCGGATTCCTGTGATTCAAATCTGGTTGGACCCTGATTACCCTGGCGCAATCGAAGATCCCGAGTTGAAAGCCTACATTCTGCGGCGCGGCCTAGAGGATTGCGCGTGCTTGATTCGGCTGGACTCGCGCCGAGC
>Ga0210402_10000179_pt1 | contig 72346 bp, 62 predicted proteins | sample IncBWC7MmetaG_FD_161055 | JGI IMG/M metagenome (GOLD analysis project Ga0210402, IMG submission 161055) | Forest soil microbial communities from Barre Woods Harvard Forest LTER site, Petersham, Massachusetts, United States - Inc-BW-C-7-M | ecosystem: Environmental > Terrestrial > Soil >...
ATGTCGTAGCCGCCTTCCTTGATGCGGGCTACCACTTCGGCGATCTGCTCGGAGTCGGCGAGGGACTCATTGATGGCTTCGCCCAGTTCTTTCATCAGCTGCTTGAGTTGCGGATCCACGAATCCCCCCTGAAGATCAGGGCAATCGCAGCCGTCCGAGATCACAAGGCGCTGTGATTTCCCACCAACATTGTACGCTGGCCCACTGCTAAAATCGACTCGTGGCTAAAGTCTCTACCGTGAAGCAGATCGGAATCGCGGCGAGAGTTGTCTCGCGGATCGTCTCGCGCCACGTGGGCAATTCACGCACCGCCGGAGCCGTGATGAACGGCCTGCGGACGGCCTCGAAATCGTTGGGCCGGGTGGCGCATCAGTTGTGGCTGGAAGTGACGGGCTTCACTTTTTTCGCGCTCGCCGTGATCGGCGGAATCGCCGGATTTCGCGAGTACGCGAAATATCAGGCTGGACTCGCCGCGGGGCCGGGCCGCGTGATTCTGGCCGCCTGCTTCACCGTGACGTTTGCATGGTTCGGATTGAGTTCGTTCTGGCGCGTGCGGAAAAAGAACTGAGTCGCGTCATAGAAACACCTGTTACTTCCGCTGCACGAGAAAAGCTTGAACCACGGAGGACACGGCGGAACACTGAGGAAAAATCTGGGTGGCTTTCTCCTGTTCCTCTGTGTCCTCCGTGGTAAAAAAAGGTTTCCCAATGAGCGACAAAGTCGCTGCACCGGCCAAGCCAAGAATTTCCGAGCAGGAAACGTCTTCCAACATTTCCGTGAATCCCCTATATACGCCAGCCGACCTGGCTGGCTGTGATTACGACCGCGAACTTGGCTATCCCGGAGACTTCCCCTTCACTCGCGGCGTGCAGGCCACGATGTATCGCGGACGCCCCTGGACCATGCGCCAGTACGCGGGCATGGGCGATGCCGAGGAATCGAACAAGCGTTATAAATACCTGCTGGCAAACGGCACAACTGGCCTGTCTGTCGCGTTCGACTTGCCCACCCAGATCGGCCTCGACTCCGACAATGCTCTCGCCATGGGCGAAGTCGGCAAGGTGGGGGTCGCGATCGATTCCATCGAAGACATGCAACGTCTGTTCGACGGCATCGATCTCACGAAGATTTCCACGTCAATGACGATCAATGCGACCGCGTCGATTCTGCTCGCGCTCTATGTCGCGGTGGCGAAGCGCCAGGGCATGGACGTTCGCAAACTCTCGGGCACGGTGCAGAACGATGTGCTCAAGGAGTACATCGCGCGGGGCACCTACATCTATCCGCCGCAACAGGCGATGCGGATTATCACAGATCTGTTCGCCTGGACGAATGAAAACGTCCCGGAATGGAACACAATTTCCATTTCGGGATACCACATGCGGGAAGCTGGTTCAACGGCGGTGCAGGAAGTCGCCTTCACGCTCGGGAATGGCATGGCGTACGTCGAGGCGGCGATCAAGGCCGGGCTGGATGTGGACAAATTCGCGCCGCGGCTTTCGTTTTTCTTCAACGCGCACAATAATTTTCTGGAAGAAGTTGCAAAATTCCGTGCCGCGCGCCGCATGTGGGCTGGAATCATGCGCGATCGGTTCAAGGCGAAGAATCCGAAATCGTGGATGCTGCGCTTTCACACGCAGACGGCGGGCTCGACGTTGACAGCGCAACAACCCGAAAACAACATCGTGCGGACGGCAATCCAGGCGATGGCTGCGGTGCTGGGCGGAACGCAATCCCTGCACACCAATTCGTTCGACGAAGCGCTGGCATTACCGACCGAGCAGTCCGCTCGGATCGCGCTACGCACGCAGCAGATCATCGCCTACGAGTCGGGCGCGCCGCAGACGATCGACCCGCTGGCGGGTTCGTATTACATCGAGTCGCTGACCAACGAGATCGAAAAAAGGGCCGAAGACTATCTCGCTAAGATCGAAGCCATGGGCGGTATGCTCAAGGCAATCGAACGCGGATTCGTGCAGCAGGAAATTCAGAACGCCGCCTACAAATATCAGCAGGCGGTCGACCGTAACGAGGCCATCGTGGTCGGAGTAAACCAGTTCCAGATCGATGATGAGAAGGCTGTACCCATCCAGCGAATCGATGAAGCACTGGAACGCAAACAGGTCGAGCGTTTGCGGTCATTGCGCGCGACGCGCGATCCGGAGCCTTGGGCCGCAGCGATCAAGGCTGTCGAAGATACGGCACGCTCAGCGGAAAACCTGATGCCACGAATTGTGGCGGCGGTGGAAGCTAGTGCAACCGTCGGCGAAATCTCTGACGCGATGAGGAAGGTTTATGGCGAGTATCGGGAAGCGGTGGTGATTTGAAACCTGGCAGATACTGACCTTTACTTTTGTACCCGCTAGATATAGTCTTCCCCGATCTGTAGCCGGTCCCGCAACCCACCCCCCTTCGGCAGCCGGCAGGAGTTACGACAGCCAGTATCTCTGGCTCCGACTCCGGGAGATTTTCCATGAAAAGAATCGGGATTGGTGTTTTCGGTCTCGCCGCGTTGCTTGCCTTCTCAACCATTGTCGTCGTCACAACAGCTCAGGCCCAGATTTTTTCTGTGCTTTACAGCTTCGATGGATCCACGTCAGATCCGCTCAGCTTCCCGAATCCAGGTATTCTGACACAGGGTCAGGATGGCAATATCTATGCGACCAGCGTCAATGGGGGGGAAATCGTAGTCGGCGAGGGCGCAAATGGGACGGTCTTTAACATGACCCCGGCCGGGGTCCTATCGGAACTGTACTCCTTCGAAGTTACCCCGCCTAATATAGCGGTCGGGTGTAACCCCTACAGCGGAGTCACGCTCGGCACGGACGGCAACTTCTACGGAACGACCATAGGTTGCGGCGATTTCGGCTTCGGCGCGGTGTTCGTCATAACCGCGAGCGGAGATCTGACGCCTTTGTACAGTTTCACGGGCGGTAGCGACGGCGGAAATCCCCGCTCTGCCCCGGTCGAAGGGAGAGACGGAAATTTCTATGGAGTAACTGAGCAGGGTGGAGGACCCGATAACTGCGGCACGGTTTACCAAATTACCCCGAGCGGTACCCTTACTACTTTGCATGTGTTCGATACAACCAGTGGCTGTGGACCCTTTGCTCCGTTGGTGCAGGGCACCGACGGCAATTTCTATGGAACCGCCCAGCAAGGCAGCAATCTTAAGGGAGTGGTATTCAAGATCACTCCTTCTGGGACGTTCAACGTTCTTTACAACTTTGACGGGCCGCACGGGCAGTTCCCGCTGGGTTCTTTAACGCAAGGCAGTGACGGCAAGTTGTATGGGACAACTGAGGCGGGTGGGACCTTTAACGGTGGCGTCGTTTTCAGGATGACAACGGCCGGCAAAATTACGGTCCTCCATAGTTTCAATCCGACCCCCGATGGATTCGGGCCCGTGGCCGGACTAGTGCAAGCTACCGATGGAAACTTCTACGGAGTGACTGGGCAGGGAGGAGGACCATCGAATAGCGGCACCATCTTCAGCATCAGCCCGAAAACGCCTTTCCCGTTTTCCGTCCTCCAGACTTTCGATGGCACCACTGCCGGACAGCCTGAAATCAGCCTGCTCCAGCACACGAATGGGCTCTTGTATGGATTGTCGCTGGGCGGTGGCACGCATAATTTCGGCACATTCTACAGCTTGAATGTCGCTCTGAATCCGTTTGTCAGCTTGGTTTCCACGTCGGGCCCGGTCGGATCAACGATCGGCATTCTGGGACAGGGTTTTACAGGAACAAAGAAGGTTGTCTTCGCGGGAGGCGCTGCGGCTTTTACGGTAGTGTCGGATACATATTTGACGGCGACCGTCCCTGCTCTTGCAAAGCTGGGTTTCGTGACGGTGAAAACTCCATCTGGAGCGCTCAAGAGCAACAAGAAATTTCGCGTGACACCGTAAATCCCAGGAACGTGATCCGCCCGGTTGTGATACGCAAGGGCGCCGGCGCTACACCTTCTCCGGCGTCCAGCGCAGCACCGGCTTCCGTGCCGCCAGAGTTTCGTCGAGCCGCGAGATGCGCGTGTTGTGTGGCGCGTCGAGCACGAACTGCGGATCTTCTTCGACTTCTTCCGCCATCGACTTCATCGCCTCGATGAACAGGTCGAGTTCTTCTTTCGGCTCGCTCTCTGTCGGTTCGATCATCAATGCGCCGGGTACGATCAGCGGGAACGCTGTCGTATACGGATGGAATCCGTAGTCGATCAGGCGCTTGGCGAGGTCCATCGTCTTAACGCCTTTTTTCGACTGGATCTTGTCGCTGAAAACGACTTCGTGCATGGAGGGCGTTTCATATGGCAGATCGTAGACGCCTTCAAGCCCTTTGCGGATGTAGTTCGCGTTCAGGACGGCGTCTTCGGTGGTCTGGCGAAGGCCATCCGGGCCGTTCGCAAAAATGTAAGCCAGCGCGCGGATGAACATGCCGAAATTCCCGTAGAAGGCACGTACGCGTCCCACGGATTGAGGGCGGTTGTAATCGAATGCCATCGTGCCGTCCGATTTCGTGACGACGACTGGTGTCGGCAGAAACGGCTCGAGAATTTTCTTGATCGCCACCGGGCCCGATCCCGGGCCGCCGCCGCCGTGAGGCGTGGAAAACGTCTTGTGCAGGTTGAGGTGCATCACGTCGACGCCGAAATCTCCGGGACGCACTTTGCCGACGAGCGCGTTCATGTTGGCACCGTCCATGTAGAGCAGGCCGCCCTTTTCGTGCATGAGGTCGGCGATCTTGTGGATCTCCTGCTCGAACACGCCGAGCGTATTGGGATTGGTCACCATCAGCGCAGCGATGTCTTCGTTCATCTGGGCGGCGAGCGCGGCTACGTCAACCATGCCGCGGTCGTTAGATTTCAGATTCTCGACGGCATATCCGACCGTGGCCGCAGTCGCGGGGTTTGTGCCATGCGCGGAGTCCGGGATGAGAATTTTCTTGCGGGCATTGCCTTTCGACTCGTGAAACGCGCGGACCATCAGCAGTCCGGTGAGTTCGCCGTGCGCGCCAGCGGCGGGTTGCAGAGTGATGGCGTCCATGCCCGTGATTTCAATTAGACAATCGCTCAGCGTCTTCATGATGCGCATCGCGCCCTGCGAAATTTTCGCGGGCTGATAGGGATGTCCGTTGGCCAGTCCCTCGATGCGGGAAACCGATTCGTTCACACGAGGGTTGTACTTCATCGTGCAGGAGCCGAGCGGATACATACCGAGGTCGATGGCGTAATTCCACGTTGAAAGGCGCGTGAAGTGGCGGATGATTTCAATCTCGCTCACCTCGGGCATGTGGCCCAGATCTTTTCGTTCGGACTTGCCCAAGAGCTTCGCCGTGTCGACTTCGGGAACATCGAGCGGCGGCAGTTTCCACGCGGCTTTTCCGGGAGACGACTTCTCGAAGATAAGACCTTCGTTCTGATTGATGTGGCGCGTGGCTTTGCGGGTCATGTGTTTCACAGCGCCACCTCCTCGGTCTCTTTCATACTGCGTACTGATCGTTCGCTCTCGGCGACCAGTCCCACAGCCGTGTCGATTATCGAACGCGTCGTCAGCTCCGTGCAGCACCACAGCGCGGCATTGCCTAGTTCGGGATAAAACTTTTTAAGCGGCAGGCCGCCGACGATCTTGTGGCCGAGCAAACGGGAGTTGATCGCGGCGGGGTCTTCGCTGGTCTGCGCCACAAACTCGTTGAATCGTGGGGCACCGCCAAACAGGACCTTCGCGTTCTTGCCGAACTGATCAGCGGCGTAAGCAGTCTTCGCCAGATTCTGCTTTGCGAGTTCGCGCAGGCCGACTTTGCCGTAGACCGTCATGAAGATGTTGACCATGAGCGCCACCAGAGCCTGATTGGTGCAGATGTTGGACGTCGCCTTCTCGCGGCGGATATGCTGCTCGCGCGTCGCAAGAGTCAGCACGAAGCCACGCTTGCCATTCTTGTCCAGTGTCTGGCCCGCGAGGCGTCCCGGCATCTGGCGGACGAATTTGTCTTTGGTGGCCAGCACTCCGCAGTAAGGACCTCCGAATCCCAGCGGAACTCCGAACGACTGCGCTTCCATTGCGACTATGTCGGCGGCGCGCGGTGGTTCCACAATTCCCAACGACACGGCTTCTGCAATCGAGACAATCAGCAATGCGCCTTTCTTGTGGGCAATTTCAGCGATCGCTTCAACATCCTCGATCGTCCCAAAAAAGTTCGGCGATTGAATCAGTACACAGGCAGTGTCATCGGTAAAGGTGCCCTCGAGCTCTTTCAAATCGATCCGCCCGGAATCCGCGTAGGCCACCGTCTTGAGCGGAATCCCCTGGTGCGTCGCGTACGTCTGCAGCACTTCGCGATACTCCGGATGCAGGCTGCGCGCAATCACTGCCGAACTTTTCCCGGTGATGCGAACGGCCATCATCACGGCCTCTGCGGCGCCGGTCGATCCATCGTACATCGAGGCGTTGGCGAGATCCATGCCAGTGAGTTCCGAGATCATGGTCTGGAACTCGAAAATCGCCTGTAGAGTGCCCTGTGCAAACTCGGCCTGGTAGGGCGTATAGGACGTCAGGAATTCGCCGCGCTGTACGAGCGCGTCGATCACGACGGGCCGGTAATGAAAGTACGCGCCGGCACCGAGGAAGCTGGTGTAGTCGTCGCCGTTTTCTTTCGACCGCTGCTTGAACCAGTCGACGATTTCCGACTCGGCCATCTGGCGCGGAACCTTCAGATCGCGAGCCAGCCGGTATTCGGCGGGAACGGGAGAAAACAGATCGTCAATCGAGCGGACGCCAATCGCCTTCAACATGGCGTCGCGGTCCGCAGGAGATTTAGGCAGATATCTCATAGGATTCCAATATAGATGTGACTACCAGCCATTTCGATTGTGGCATGCGGCAGGCGGTTTTTGGGAGGAGAACTCGTCACCGTTCTGTAATCGAGTGAAGCTCAGTTAAACCGCATCGTACACTCGCCGACCGAAAAGAAAACTCGATATCACTACCCCGCTTCTTCGGCGGCAAATTTCTCGTAGTCGGCAGCGGAGAGCAGTCCGTTCAGCTCGGCCGGGTCTTTCAATTTGATCTTGACCATCCACGAGCCGTGGGCATCTTTGTTCACTTTCTCGGGAGACGTGGTGAGATCGTTATTGATCTCGGTCACGGTTCCCGAAGCTGGAGCGTACAAGTCGGACACAGCTTTCACTGACTCCACCGTGCCGAAAGTCTTACCGGCCGCAATCTCGGTTCCCACCTTCGGCATATCCACAAAGACGATGTCGCCGAGCGATTCCTGCGCGTAGTGGGTGATCCCGATGGTGCCGTCGGAGGTGATCCATTCGTGTTCCTTGGTGTATTTGCGGTCTGCGGGGTATGCCATTCGTCGTTCGCTCCTCAGTCTTGTCCTTCGCGGGTCGCTTATGTTTTTTTCGGACGCTTGTAAAACGGTGTCGGGATAACTTGTGCCTTGACTCCCTGTCCCCTGACCTTCACTTGCAGAGTGGCGCCAATCGCAGCGTGCTGCGGCGAGACATACGCCATGCCAATATTTTTTTTTAGAAAAGGCGCAGGCGAGCCACTGGTCACGTAGCCGATCTCAGTTCCACTGCTGTCTAGGACTTTGTAGCCGTCGCGCGCGATGCCCCGGTCCACCATCTCCAGGCCGACCAGCGTTTTCGTTACGCCCGCGACCCGGGCGCGGTCGAGGGCCGGGCGGCCAAGGAAGTCCGCCTTCTCCATTTTGCAGAAGCGATCGAGCCGTGCTTCCCACACGTTGATCGTGTCGGAAATTTCGTGGCCGTAAAGCGAAAGGCTGCCCTCGAGACGCAGCGTGTTGCGCGCGCCCAGTCCGCAGGGGAGTGCGCAAAATTCCTTGCCCGCGGAGAGAATTTCATTCCACACGCGCATGCTAGTGGCTTCGTCCGATGGGATGTAAATTTCGAATCCGTCTTCGGCGGTATATCCGGTGCGCGCGATCAGGGTGTCGCGCAGGCCACACACCGTGCCGCGCGTAACCCAGTAGAACTTTACTGTGCTCAGGTCGGCGTCGGTGAGTTTCTGGAGAAGGTCGACCGCCTTCGGTCCCTGAATCGCAATCTGCGTGAAATCGTCCGAGAGATGCTCCACGCGGCAGTTGAACTCGCGCGTGTGGTCGCGCACCCAGTTGAAGTCTTTTTCGCGCGTGCCCGCGTTGATGACGAGAAGGTAATCGTCGCCGCCCAGCCGGTGAACGATCACGTCGTCGACGAATGTTCCTTCCGGATAGAGCAACGCGGAATACTGCGCCTGACCGATGGCGAGGCGCGCAGCGTCATTCATCGAGATGTGCTGTACGGCGTCGAGTGCGCCTGGTCCACTCAGACGGATGTCGCCCATGTGGCTGACGTCGAAAATGCCCACGCCCGTGCGCACTGCCATGTGCTCGGAGACAATCCCGCAGCCGATCGAGGATGGATATTCGACCGGCATATCCCATCCGCCGAATTCGACCATCTTTGCGCCCAGCGCGCGATGCGCGCCATTAAGCGCAGTCTTGCGCAACGCAGGCGGAGTGGCTTGAGCAACCGACAAGAATCGACCTCATCAAGACAGTGACTGGGCTGTCAGACTGTGGAACTAATAAAGTTAACACAGGGCAGCAGCAGTCAGCTGTCAGCAGTCAGCTGTCAGGAAAAGCATTACCGATTGAGCATGGCGTCCGCTCCCATCAGCAGTTCCTGACAGCTGAGAGCTGAGACCTGCTTCTCGTGACCTTCGTTACATTTTTCTCGCCGCGCCAACGCTTTAGACTTGGTTTATGTCCACTAAAGCCCCGGGGCGGTTCCTTTGCGCGCAATGTGAGCAGACTGAAGCGCGCTGCTATTGCGAGAAATTTTGCGTTCTCTGCCAATCGCAACTCGATATCCGTCTCTGTACGGACGGTCTTATGTACTGTGATCCGTGCCGAACAGCCTGCGACTACAAGACTGTGCCGATCGAGGGCTAGCAACGACGGAATCTCTGGATCGATTTCCTGAATGGACCTTTCTCGTCGAATTCCCGTTCTAGGTTTTCCACAGATCTAATTTCAAAAGTGCAGCCCCTTGCATATGCAGGCGCATGCTTTGCTCAAGATGCGCAACTGTTTGCACGGCCGAATAATTTCTTCAAGTTCTTCTTCATTATGTACTTGACCGGGACTGGTGAAGTGGCTACCCTCGCAGGCACTCCCCAGTTGCCGGAGTTTTGGGCTCCGGCGGCAACTTTTAGTCAAGAAAACAGGAAAAAACAATGAAGATATCTCGCCTCTGCTTGCTGCTCGTCCTTTCTCTTGTGTGCACTGGGTTGGCTTTCGCGGACGGCATTCAAGACCCTAAGATCATCATCCATGGTGTGTCGGGCGGCGGCTCACCGGGTCTGGGGCATTGCCCTCCCGGAGGCTGCACCGGTGTGGGAATGAATTTTGAATTCACGGTTCCCAAACATGGCTCCGGCACTTTGTTTTTCACGAACACCTCGGGTAAGAACTGGACTTCACTGAAGTTCATTGAAACCGGCGTGCCTGCGGAAGCAATCAGCTGCACACAGAGCCTGTTCCTGAGTTGCTCGGTCCGCACCCTGCAAAATGGCTCGGTGGAAATCCTGCTCTCCGGCATCAAGGGTCACAATCAGCGCATCGGAATTCCTAACGGCGCCAGTTTTTCGATCGGTTTTGCCTGTGTCGACGGCAGTTGCTGGCCAGGCGGATTGGGCATCCAGGCGCATGCGGGTTCGGCTCCCGAGCCGGGCACGATCGCTTTGATGTTGACTGGAGTTGGAGCGATTGTTTCGCGACGCAAACGCTGGAAGAACAGTCTTAAGGCTTAGCTTTTGCGGTGAATTCCTTCACCAGTTGTGAAAACTGTGGCAGGGCCTGGAGCTTCTGAAGCTCGGGATCGTTCCAGGCCTCCTGCGCAGAGTAGCCCTTCTCCAAAGCCGCACGCAGCGCCTTCACCGCATCTTCAGGTTTCCCCACCAGCGACTTCACGAGCGCTTCCGAATACATCAGTTGCAGATCCTTGGGCTTAATCGAACGCGCCTGCTGGATGTATTGCAGGCCATTGCGGGCGTCTCCCTTGCGCGCGTAGTAGAGCGCCAGATCGCCCATCGTGTCCGCTGACCGCGGATTCACCTGGAGCTGCTGGAAGCACAGCGAAATTGCCTTGTCGTAAGCAGCGTTGGCTTGATCCGAGTGGCCGGACCAGCGATAGGCGTCGCCGAGGTTGCCGAAAAGAACTTCGTTGTTCGGCGTCATTTGCGTCGCCTTCTCGAACATCTTCACCGCGTCCCCGTAATTCTTGAGAAAGAAGTAAGCCGTTCCCAGATTCGAGTAGGTGATGGAATCCGGGCCCACTGAAAGCGCCTTCTGGAAAAACGGAATCGCTTCACTCCACTTGCCTTCCTTGAAATACGTGGTGCCGATATTTTCGTAGCCAATGGGATTGTCGGCGGCCAGTTCCGTCACCTTCTGAAATGCCGCCAGTGCTTTCGCCGAGTCACCGGTGTCCGACAACGCCTGCCCGAGCGCGTTGTGATTCATCCAGAAATAAGCGTTCACGGCCACGGCCTTCTCATACGCGGCGATGGCCTCTTCGGTCTGACCGTTGGCGCGGTAAGCGTCTCCCAGCAGGCGATACGCTTCATCGGAGTTCGGGGCGAGCGCAAGCGCCTGCTTCAATTCCGTGACTGCCTGCGCGTTCTTGCCGGTGGTGGAGTAGACGCTGCCAAGGGAGAGATGCACTTCGGGCAAGGAGCTCGAGAGCTGTTCGGCGCGCTGGGCTGCGAGAGTCGCCTTTTGTGCCCAGATGCTCTCCTTGCTCTCGCCGTACAGGCGTAGGCTGGCATCGGCCAGTCCTGCGTAGGCAAGCGCGAAATTCGCATCCTTGTCGATCGCTTGTTCGAACAGCACACTCGCCTGCTTCATGTCCGCGGTGTTGTGGCTGTTCCGAAGCATGTTTCGACCTTGGAGGTAAAGATCGTAGGCCTTGGTGTTTTCGGTCGGATGCGCTCCGGTACGGGCCAGTTCTTCGTTGCTCGGCTTGAGCGCGAGCGCGGTCACAACGTCGGAATAGATCTGATCTTCGAGCGCGAGCAAGTCCTGCGGAATGCCGGAAAATTCCTGGCTCCAGAGGCGGTTGCCGGTGGTCGCGTCATAGAGATTCAGGATCACGCTGAGCTTGTCATTGGTGCCCTGCACCATTCCTTGCAATACCAGGTTCACGCCCAGATCGTGCGCGAGCTTGGCCAGGGGAACATCCTTGGAAGCAACTTTTTCTACTTCCGACGACGCAGCCAGGTGAATTTCCTTCAGTTGAAACAGTTTGGCGGTCAGCGCTTCCTGCACGCCATCCCCGACATAGCCCAGCGTTTTTTCGTCACCGACAATCTTCAGCGGTAACACCGCGAGATATTTTCCCTGACTCAGCGCTGGAACGCCCTTGGCAGCTTCCATCGTGCGCGCGCCGGGACGGCTCAGCAGCGTGCGTCCCACAAATGCGGCCAGCGCGATGGTCAGCACTCCGGCGGCGATCCACATCCATTGCTTGCCGGGGAGGTCGACGTTGAAGCGCGACGGATGGACGATCGGGTGCGAGATCATCTTCGACAACGCGTCCGCGCTGATATTGGGATTCGCTTCCCAGGCCTGCAATTGCTGCAACAGCTCCACGACCGAGTGATAGCGGTTGGCCGGCTCACGCTCCAGGCAGCGGCTGACAATCGCGCTCAGGGAGCGTGGGACGGTGTTCTCCACGTCCGACGCGGGCTTTGCGACTTCGCGGGTGCGCCGCATCAGGCTGGCGATGGCGGTATCCGCGTGATAGGGAGACTTTGCAGTCAGCAATTCGTAAAAAATCAGGCCGACACTGAAAATATCGGAGCGCTGATCGAGTTGCGAACCCAGCGCCTGCTCGGGCGACATGTACTCCATCGTGCCGACGATGGCGCCCGTTTGCGTGAGCCCGGAATCGCCAAGCGAACGTGCGAGGCCGAAGTCCATGACGACGATGCGTCCGGACTTGTCGCGCATGATGTTCTGCGGCTTCAGATCGCGATGAATCACTCCTTCGGAGTGCGCCGCATCGAGTGCGCGGCAAACCTGCTCGATCATCGGAATGGCGTCGGGCGCGGAGTACTTGCCGTGCTTGCGCAGCATGGTGCGCATGTCTTCGCCGTCCACGTACTCCATGGTGATGAAGCGAATGCCGTCGGACTCACCCAGGTCGTAAATACGCACGACATTTTTGTGCGTGATGTTGCGCGCCAGAATCAGTTCCTGCTTGAAGCGCTGCAGGATTGCCGGATCGGTCGCCAACTCCGGACGAATGACTTTGAGCGCGATCATGCGGTCCAGTTCGCGATCGCGAGCCTGGTAGACGGCGCCCATGCCGCCTTGTCCCAAAACGCTCAGAATCTCGTAGCGTCCCGCAAATGTGACGCCCGGCTGTAGGGATAAGAACGCCGTGATGCTGGTGGCCGCGAGCGAAGACGAATATCCCGAGGGCGCCGGCGGCGCGCTCGGAGGTGCGGGAGTCTGGTGAGCCGTGGGCGCGCTCGAACGAGGCGGCGGAGTCTGTGTTCCAGCGCCGACCTGATTTGGGAATGGACCCGTCCCGGCTAACGTCGGACTATCGGAATCGGGGGCCCTGTTGTCGCGCTGATCCATTGGGACGGCCTGGTGTGGTGAGCAAGCACGGAGTGCCTCGGTCTTACAACGAATAATGTGCGTCCAAGGTCGTCGAGGGGAGTCGAGGACCAAGCACCCCGAGGAAGCAGTATACCCCGGGATAACGGTGGATCAAAGCACTCAAAAATGCACGAAATAAAGACTTTCCAAGACTCCGGGCAGGCTCGGGCCGAGCTATAATCTTGCCGTTCGGATGACCCCAGGTGACTGACATATGGGACTCTACTCGCACTACGATGGCGCTCATAACCACCCCGTGAACCGCGCCCTGCATATGATCGCGATCCCGGTCGGATTCTCCTCCCTGATAGTGGTGTGGTGGCACTGGATCGTTGCACTTTTTTTGATCCCTACCGCATTTGCTTTGGCCTGGCTTGGCCATCTGATTGAAGGGAATAAACCTGCCTTCCTGACGAATCCCGCGCATGTATTCGTGGCACCCGTGTGGCTCGCCCGCAAGGTGTTGGGATTGGGGCCGAAAAAGACGGCGTAGCAGGTTGGACGGATCACCTCCAAAGGCTTAAGACTTCGGCGACGTATCCCGCAGCCTGCTCATCGTGTTCCATAGGATCAGGCAATCCATGGCCGGAGACTCAACGGTTTGCTGAGAGACTTCTGCTTTTGGGTGGCGCAGAGGTTTACCGCTGCGGTTAGGCCCTTTGCTTTTGACTTGGGCTTCAGCCCCGAGGTACGCATCGCAGACTGGTCAAGACAGCTTCCGTGATCGCGCCAGCCAACCGGTCGGTACACGGGCATGCCGTTGAACGTGGTTAAATAAAAAGTTGGTCGCCTACCTCTGCGTTCCTCCCGCGCGCGGCTTCCAGCACACAATCAAAAAGCACTGCTGACTTCAGCAGACAGCAGATCCCTCGCTCCGCTCGGGATGACAGTTCCTAAGTGGGGGGTGCGGGAAGACTAGGTGGAGTGCTTTGGATTTCCAACTAAACGACGAACAACTGCAACTCAAGAAAAGCGTTCGCGAGTTCGCCGAGCGCGAGATCGCGCCTCACGTGATGAAGTGGGACGAGGCGAGCGAGTTCCCGCTGGCGATCGTCAAGGAACTGGGCAAGCTCGGCCTGCTCGGAATCATCTTTCCGCAGGAATACGGCGGCGCTGGCATGGGCTACGTCGAGTACGTCACTGCGATTGAAGAGTTGTCGCGCGTGGATGGATCGGTGGGAATCATCGTGGCCGCCCATACTTCGCTGTGTTCGAACCACATTTTTGTAGCCGGCAATGAAGCGCAGAAGAAGAAGTACGTGTCGAAGCTGGCGACGGGAGAGTACATCGGCGCATGGGGCTTGACCGAGCCGTCGTCGGGATCGGATGCAGGCAGCGCCCGCATGTCCGCTACCAAGGCCAAGGGCGGATGGGTTCTCAACGGCAGCAAGACGTTCTGCACCAACGGCAGCTATGCCGATGTACTGGTCGTAATCGCGGTCAGCGATCGCGCAGCGCACACGCATGGGCTCTCGGCGTTCGTCGTCGAAAAGGGCACCAAAGGATTTCGTCCCGGTAAGAAGGAAAACAAGCTCGGACTGCGCGCCAGCGATACGTCGGAACTGATCTTCGAAGATTGTTTCGTGCCGGCCGAGAATCTGCTGGGAGGAGAAGGCAACGGCTTCATCGACGCCATGCGCATCCTGGACGGCGGGCGCATCTCGATTGCCGCCCTCGGGCTCGGCATGGCCGAAGGCGCTTACGAAGCCGCATTGAAGTATTCCAAGCAGCGCAAACAGTTCGGCAAAGCGATCAGCGAGTTCCAGGCGATCCAGTGGAAACTGGCCGATATGGCCACCGAAATTGAAGCAGCCAAGTTGCTCACACTGCGTGCCGGAGCGATGAAAGACGCGGGCATGAAAACTACGCTCGAGTCGTCAATGGCCAAGCTCTACGCCGGCGAAGTGGCCGTAAAGTGCGCCAACGAGGGCGTCCAGATCCACGGCGGCTACGGCTTCATCAAGGACTATCCCGCGGAAAAGTTCTATCGCGACGTGAAGCTGTGCACCATCGGCGAAGGCACGAGCGAAATTCAACGACTGGTGATCGCACGCCAATTGCTGAAAGACTAACCTCAAAATCCACCACAGAGACATTGTTTTGGGAGGGCACGGCTTCAGCCGTGCCGCTGCCGGCCAACAAAAACATGGGCTTTAGCCCCTGAGGGCATGGGCCTGCGATTCTTCTTGACGTTCTTATACTGTGCGTCGTATAGTATGTAACGTACACTATATGTCACCGAGTACCGACAACGCCGAGCGATTCGAAAACCTTCGTCTGGAGCTGAGACGCGGCTGTTTGAGTCTGGCCGTCCTCTCGCAACTCAAGACTGAGCGCTACGGTTACACCTTGCGCAAAGCCCTGAACGATCAGGGCATGGAGATCGACGAAGGCACCCTCTATCCCCTGCTGCGGCGCCTGGAAAGCCATGGACTGCTGACCAGCGAATGGCGCGAAGAGGAGAAACGCAACAAACGCTTCTACCGCCTTACACCGGACGGCAAACAAATCCTGAAGCAGCTGGCCACGGAGTGGCAAAGCATCAACAAATCGTTAAACGGAATTCTCTGAGGAGTCAGTCATGGAACTACTCGATCGATATCTTCAAGCCGTGCAATTCTGGCTTCCGAAGGACCAGAAGCAGGACATCATTGCGGAATTGTCCGAAGACCTTCGTTCGCAGATCGAGGAAAAGGAAGCCGAGCTTGGGCGCAAGCTGGCGGAATCGGAACTGGAAGCGATACTGCAGCGGTGTGGTTCGCCGCTGGCCGTGGCCTCGCGATATTTGCCGCAGCGTTCTCTGATCGGCCCGACCTTGTTCCCGCTCTACCGTTTCGTCCTCGGGATTCTGGTGCTCGGCGCTGTGGTTCCACGCTGCCTGACGTGGATCGCGTTCCTGATCTTCGATCCCGCGGACCAGGGCTATCTGAACATGGGCAACATGCTGGACACGGTTGTCTACTTCGCATTTTTCACGACACTGGGTTTCGCGATCATCGAGTGGACCGGCGTGCAGCTTCACGTACTTAACTACTGGAACCCGCGAAAGTTGCGGCCGGCGAAGGACCCGAACCGCATCCCGCTATTCAACTCCTCGTTCGAGATTGGGGCGGCTGTAATCTTCAATACCTGGTTCATTCAAGTGATGTGGCCACGTCCGATGATCGAGATCTTCAGCATCAAAATCATGCTGGCTCCGGCGTGGCAGATTTTCTTCTGGGCCTTTGTGCTCTTGAACTCGCTGAACCTGGCCCTTTCCGCCGCAAACTTATTTCGGCCCTACTGGAGCCAGTCTCGTGCGGCCGTGCGGCTGTTACTCGATCTCGTCGGCGGATCGGTGTTCTGCTGGCTGCTGAAGGCGCACCTGCTGCGCGGATTAAGCGTGTCCAGCCTCTCGGAGTCGAAGGCCGAAGTGCTTACGAGCACGATCAATTCGCTCATGGGAAAGGCGTTGCCTTTTGCGGTGGTCATGCTGGTGGTGATTTTCCTGATCGGCATTTTCCGGCTGCAGCGCGTATGGAAGACCGATCGCGGCGGCGGCCTAATTGCGCAGGCCGTGGGCCGCATCACAAGTTCGATGGTAACTGGAAAATCGTGATTTCCAAGCTGTCCTGGGAGAATTAAGAAAATATTGCGCCCAACACATCGAGTGCATGGGCACAGAACGGGAGGCCATTTGACGATGATTACGGGCGCGCATGTCATCGTATACAGCAAAGACGCGGAAGCCGACCGGGTGTTCTTCCGCGACGTGCTGCACTTCACCTCGGTCGACGCCGGATATGGATGGCTGATTTTTGCTCTCCCGCCAGCGGAGGCAGCATTTCATCCCTCGGAGAAGAACGACACTCATGAGCTGTACTTCATGTGCGACGATTTGCAGGCGACCATGGCGTTGCTGAAGACGAAACAGGTGAAATGCGGCGAAGTGAAAGAAGAACGGTGGGGCACCCTGACGACGATCTCTTTGCCCGGTGGCGGCGAGATCGGTCTGTATCAGCCGAAGCACCCGACGGCGATCGGGAAACAGTGAATTCTGAGCGCGTCACAAACAAGATTCTTGTGCTTACGCCAGATACCAGCTCTCAGCCAGAAACTCCTCGATGGGCAGCTCGCGAACACCTTCCTGCACGCGTAGTTCATCGTTGAGGAAGTGATACGCAATCGTTCCCCTCTCGCGGTTCACGCGATCGATGCGGACCCGGTTGCCGTCGCGGTCCGCGCAGATCAGGGCGACCTCCAGGTCGTCGGACATCACTTTTCGAATCGTACCCTGTTCCACTGTTGTCATCACTCCATTTAGATGCGCGACTCTGCGAAAAGAATTCGCGTCGCGCCGGATACGGTCAAAGCCTTGCCACAAGCTTTGTTTGGAGTCATCATAAACAAAGCATGCGGAACCGTATTGTGTTCACTTTGTTCGCCGGCGCCTTGCTGTTCTCGACGATTCGAGAATGGAGCACGCCCACGGGATGCCCACGCCTGTTCGTGCATCGAGGCGAATCCCGTACTCTGACCCGCTGAACTATCGACCGCTGATCCGACTTCATTTAATCTCGATCCGTCGTTCGTTTTCGTCTACCAGCTCCAGAGCAATCTCCACATTTCGTTCACGCACAAAGCGCGGGAACTTCTCTCCCCATTCAATCAGCAGGATGCTCTCCGGCCCGGCCAGGTCGTCGAGTCCAAGCGTTTCCAGTTCGCGTTCGGTTTCCACGCGATAAAGATCGATGTGATACAAAACCGCGCGTGGGCCGCGATATTCATGCACCAGTGTGAACGTGGGACTCGTAACATCGTCAGCCGTGGCCGCTCCGAAACCTTCGGCTATTCCCTTCACGAGAGTCGTCTTGCCGGCCCCAAGATCGCCACACAGCAGGACCAGCAAGGGCGGCCTTAAGTCGGCGGCGAGAGCGCGTCCGAAGGCAATGGTTTCCTCGGCGGAGTGGGTGTGTGTGATGGACGGGAGCGTCATGTCCGGCGCGTCTAGTATAACGAGCGGAGAGAACCGTAGTATGAACCCTAGCGTAGAGACGCGGCTTGCAAGCGTCCCTACCAAAGGTTGTCAGCCAATAAATCAGAGTCCAGGAGGAGTCTGTAGCCGGTCCGAAACCGGATCCAGAAAGCTGCGGTCGAGCGCGGTGTCGAGTGCCATGCGCAACTTGCGATGATCGTCGTCGCCAATGGCCACGAAGCGGAACGGTTGCAGGCAGGCGCTTTGAAACTTGCGCACAGGCTGGAGCATCTCGGCCATTCCGTGGATGGCACCGGTCCTGGTGTGGAACTCAATTTCCACGAAGTCGCCGGTCGAAAGTTCAACCGGCAACTGCAACAAGCCACCAGTGATGGAAATGGATTGAAGTTTTGCGCGCGCCCGCTGACCGCCTTCGGCACGGATGGCAGCTGCCACCGATCCGTTGAGCTGTACGCGAGGTGAGCGCCGACTGGAGTTCGTTTGGGGGAAGTGTGTCATAGCCGCTAAAACTATGTCACGATTGGACCTATCCGGGCAGATTACCCAAGTACTAGCACACGGGCGTCGGCCCAATTCAGGCCGGTTACCCCCTCCGAGGTCTGCGATAATAACGTCAGTACTTTTCCGGCCCCCGCCGGGGAGAGTACCGTTGTGTAGCCCGCGATTGATAAGGCAAAGCTTGCGCGAGCCCCGGGGCGTTCGGAGACCTGAAGATGGCAAAACAATCCAAACTTTGGTGCGCAGTACTAGCGGCGGTTTTCCTGACCGCGATGTTCACCGCCTGCTCGAAGGACCCCAACGTCCGGAAGCAGAAGTATGTCGAAAGCGGCGACCGCTTTTACGAGAAGGGAAAGTACCGGGAAGCGGCGATTGAGTATCAGAACGCCAAGCAGATCGACGACCGCTTTGCGGACGCCCACTACAAACTGGCCCTGGCGGAGATCAAACTCGGGCAGATACCGAGCGCTGCGATGGAATTGAGCCGCACCCTCGAGCTTCAGCCGGACCACGTTGAGGCGCGCCTGAATCTGGCAAATTTGTACATCGCTTACCGTCAATTGACTGACGCCAAAGATCACCTGGACGTGCTCAAACAGAAGCAGCCTAACAACGCGGAAGTTTATGTCGCGATCGCCAACTACGACGCCGCCAGCAATGATATGGCAGGTGCAATTTCCTCCATGCAGAAGGCGATCCAGCTTGATCCGAATCGGGCGGAATCGTATCTGAACATTGCCTTGCTGCAAGCCCGCGGCGAACAGTGGGACGCGGCGGAAGCAAACTACCGCAGAGCCGCGGCCCTCGACCCCAAGTCCACCATGGCGCCGGTCGAGCTGGGCAAGTTCTATCAGTCTCGCGGGCGCTACGCCGAAGCGGAACAGCAGTTCCGGCAGGCAATCGCAAACGCGCCCGGCGATCCGGAGCCACGCGCTTCCCTGGCCCGATTGTTCTACCCCGCGGAAAACAAATATACCCAGGCGGAAGACGTTCTCAAGCAGGCCAAAAAAGATTTGCCCGATAACTCCGACGCTTACCGGATGCTGGGCAGTTTCTACTTCATGACGAACAAGCTCGACCAGGCCGTCACGGAGTTCGCCGATCTTTCGAAGGCTCATCCCAAGGATGTCGCGGTCAAGAAACTCTACATTCAGGTCCTGATCTTCAAGGGTCGGCTGGACGAGGCGAAAAAGCTGGACGACGAAATCCTGAAAGCGACGCCCGATGACATCGACGCGCAGATTTACAAGGGCCAGATTGAGACCGGAACCGGCAAGGCGAGCGCAGCCATCAACACGCTGCAAGCCGTCCTGAAGAGCGAACCGAACCACGCCATGGGCCATTATTTTCTGGGTGCAGCATTTGACGCGAACGGGAACGCCAGCCAGGCCGAGGCGCAGTGGCACGAGGCGGTCCGTTTACAGCCCGACTTGCCGGACGCCCATCGTGCGCTGGCGGATGCCGCTCAGAAACGCGGGGATGGAAACGCTCTGGCTCTGGAAGCGGACCAGATCATGAGTGCCCAGCCCGACAATCCGGAAGGGTACCTGTTTCGGGCGCAGGCCGAAATCTTCCGCAAACAGTTCGCAACGGCCGAGGAATACATTAACCGCGCGCTTCAGAAATCTCCCGGCGACCCTGCCGCTTCTGTTGCACTGGGCCGGCTGCGGCTCGCGCAAAACAATCCCGCCGACGCGCAAAAAGCTTTCCAGCAGGCTCTCGATCAGGATCAGACTTCCTATGAGGCCGTGGCCGGCCTTATGGACGTGAGTCTCATGCAGAAGCAGCCTGATAGAGCGGCCGCATTAGCGAAGAGTCAGATTGATAAATACCCCAACAACTCCGGATTCCATTATCTTCTGGGCCACGTAATGGCGGAGCAGAAGAACGATCCCGCGGGCGCGGAAGTGGAATTCAAACGCGCGGCTGAACTCGATAAGACGAACCTCGCCGCGCTCCTCGAACTGGGATCAGCCCAGGTCCAACAGGGTAAAACCGACCAGGCGCTCAACACCTATTTGCAAGCTGCCCTGGCCAATCCGAAAGCCACCGACTTTACTTTTCGGGCGGGACAGATCTACGAAAGACAACAGGACTGGGACAAGGCAAAACAGCTTTATCGGCGGGTTTTGGAACTTGAGCCCGAGAATCCTGTCGCATCGAATCAGCTTGCCTACGTCATGTTGGAACAGGGCGGCAACGTGGACGTGGCCCTGGCCATGGCTCAAACCGCACGCCGCCAATATCCAAATGAACCTAGTTTCTGCGACACACTAGGATGGGCCTACTACCACAAAGGTGTCTACAACTCTGCAGTGGATCTGTTCAAGGAAGCCGTTAAGGGAAACCCCAACAACCCTACCTACAACTACCATCTCGGACTCGCGTACGCCCGCAATGGACAATCCGCCCAGGCCCGGCAACAGTTGGACCGGCTGTTGAAGATCAAACCGGATTATTCAGACGCGGATAAATTGCGGCAGGCGTTAGCGGCGAGCAAGACGTAGGGTGGGGTGAAGCGTAGGCGCGGCATGGGTGGCTGCGGAAAAGTCGGTGTTGACGTTGATTTTGGGTGGCGCAGCGGTTCACCGCTGGGGTAATCGCTTTGCTTTGAATGCGGCTTCAGCCGCTTAGGGCGGCGTCGTCACGCAAACTCTTCAGTCGTGCCGCATCGTGTACGGCGCTGCTGATGCCGCGCCTCTTCCAAGCAAGCACAGCAAAGCGCGCGCCTAGACCGGCAGTTCTTCCTGCAACCAACCGCCGGCACTTTCGACCTTTACTTCTCCCGCCAGTTCCAGAATGAGCTTTTCGAGAATGAGGCGCTTGCCGGGTGGGTTGGATCGCAGCGCCAGGTCTGCCTTTGCAACCAGGCGGATCCCGCGCGTCAGTTCGCGCTTGGATTTGTAGCGTCGCGCCTGCCTGATAATGTCGTCGGCCGCGAATGGCGGCACGCGGAAGCCCTGCCACAGGGCAGCCCAAAGCATGCGCTGATCGCGCACGTTGCGCTCGAGGATGACCAGCATCTGGCGGAAAGTCTTCGCCAGCATGTAGAGGTGGCCGATGGCAGCTTCTTCGCCGTCTCCGCTGGACAGGATCGCGTCCAGCACTTGCAGGGCACGCACACGGTCCTTGAGCGAGATCGCATCGGTCAGTTCGTAGAGGGAACGCTGCTTGGCCGAGAGGACCATGGTCTCGACGTCACCGAGCGTGACTTTTTTCTTCTCTCCAACATAGAGAATGAGTTTTTCGAGCTCGTTGGAAATGGTCATCATGTCGCCGCCGAGCGCGTCGACCAGCTCGCGGGCCCCGTCGGGATCGATCTTTACCGCACGCGTGGCGCAGTATTCGCCGATCCAGCGCACCGCTTCGCCCTCTTCCACGCGCGCCAGTTCGATGATTCCGCAAATCGGCCCCAGGTCTTCGCGAATCTTCTGGTAGCGATCCTTGTCGGTCATCTCCATACGCCGGGCGTCGGCGGGGATACTGATGTGGTCGGCGACAAACATCAGCAGCGCGTCGGGGTTCGGATTCTTGCAGTACTCAGCGATGGCAGCAATCTTCTCTTCGTTCGAGCCGCGGCCAAAGAGCGCTTTCACTCCGCGCACGAAGAACACCTGAAACGGCGCCATCAGAGAAGGCGTGCGCGCGCGGTCCAGAATCTCGGCGAGTGAAGTCTCGCTCAGGTCGTACTCGAAGAAGCTGAAATCGCGGGAATCGGGCGCGACGAGGTGTTCGAGAATCGCGTCCCGATAGCGTTTGCGGAAGAACGCCTCATCTCCCACCAGGACATAGGCGGCTTTCAGCTTGCGCGCTTCAAGCTCGGACATGAACCGGTCGGCCTGGGCAAAACCGCGCATCGCCGTCAGTAGCCCTCCAGAATATTGGCTACCAGTGTACGTGCGAAGTCCCGCGAAAGGCGATCCATGGCGGACGAGTCTTCCTCAAAAAAACTGGAGAGTTCGCGCGACAACTCATACTGCTCGTGAAACAGGTAATCAGGATTCTGAAACAGAACTTTGCCGTCGCGATCGGTCAACGTCACCTGCATGCTGACAGTTACCAACACGCTGGCTGCGCGACCCGTCTTGGAGTCGTACGCCAGCGGAGCGGCGGTCGCCGAAAGCACCGTGCCCTTCAGAACCGCATCCGCGTCTGCCTGGGCGTCATGAATCACGTGAAATTGCGTTCGCGTGTTCAATTCGCGGACGACAGCATCCGTCATGACCTGTTCCACGCGAAACGTCGGACTCTTACTCACGAATCCCGGCACGGCGATGGTGCGCACGCTGGGTGGAAGCGACACCGCGTGTCCCACCGTGTGATATCCGCATCCAGAGCTGGCCAGAGCGAGGGCCGCTGCCAGAATCAGCGTCGCGGAACTCCTCATTGAATCTGTCCTCGCGGACGCGACGCGGTCATCGCCTCCGCACATTCAACCGCAGTCAAAGACGCAATCCGAAGATTATCGGACGCTGCCCACAGCCAGATACCGTTTTCGCGATTGGCGTCGCGCACCATGGAGACGAGCACGTCTCCCTGCCCAGCAGCACTGACGTTGTTGGGAACGTCTTCGGCGGTGCGTGCAACGACGATATGATCTCCCGCCAGAGCCTGGGCGAAGTCGCCGATCGCGACCGGCTTCTCCATTTCGAGATAGATCGAGAACGCGTGCCCGTGAAAAATCGGCGCCTGCACCAGCAGGAGCGACGGCTCGACCGCGCCCGGAGCCACCAGCCTGTAATGCTTCAGGATTCTCTGCGACACCGCGTCGAGCGACGGTTCGGAGCGCGGGCCGTAGCGCGACAGCATATTGAAGGCGATCTGCGCGTCAAAAACATTCTTCGGCAATTCCTGGAACGAAAGCAGGTTCACGGTCTGCTCGTGCAGTTCGTCCATGCCCTTCTGCCCATGTTCTGAAGCCGGCTCAAACGCGGTCGCGACAAAACGCTCCACTTTCCCTGCGTTTCCGCTGCGCAAGGCCAGCAGAGCGAGCACGGTGGCGGCCGGATGCGCCGTTACCACAGGCCCCGGCTGCAATTGAGGAGGGACGGTCTGCCCGGATTCGCGCTCGATCCACGGCGAACGTACCGTAGCACCCGCTTCGTCCTCCAGGGCGTAGGACAGATCGACGATGGTGTTGCCGAGATCGCGGGCCATCTTCCACGTACCGCGCGTGCTCTGCGGATCGGAAGCAAAGAAAGTAAAATCCACGCGTTCGAACTGCTCCGAGCGAATGCTTTGGATGAAACTCATCTCGTCGCCGAGCGCTTCCAGGCGCCCGAGGGACTCATCGTCATCGAGCAATCGTACATCGATCGCCGGAAAATTGCGGTCTTTCAACATCTCGGCGACTTCTTTGCCGCGAAGAGAAGCCGCGCCCACGATGGCGACACGATACAGGTTGGTGCCGGTGAGATCAGCATGGGAGGCAGACGGTTTGGAAACGGAAGTCATGACCTCTGAGATGCCTCCCGGTAAGCCGGAGGTGCAGGAGGGCTCTTGCGCCGGAAAATCCACTGCAAACGCCACAGTACACCCGAAGCCATATAGATCAAGGCAATCGCGAACAAGACTGGCCGCGAGAAAAACCAGATGAGCGCAAATAGAACACCGAACAGTACGATAAGGCGAAATGGGCGGCGGGAACCGAAATCAATGTCCTTAAAGCTGTAGAAGCGCCAAGTACTCACCATCAGGTAGGCAATCACCACCACCATCATGAGCCAACTGAGCGCCGTCCAGGGCGAGAAGATTGGTGCGCCGGCGGAAAAATGGACCATTGCCGCGATTACACCCGCTCCCGCGGGAATGGGCAGGCCGACAAAGTACTTTTTTCCGGGACGGCCAGGGTTCGAAGGCTGAGGATTGTGAGTGATGTTGAAACGCGCCAACCGACTTGCGCCCGCCATCAGGTAGGCAAAGCAAAAAATTGAGCCCAGCTGCACGATCTTGGTGTGCATTTCCGGATCGATCGTTAAGGGCAACAATTTGAAGCCCCACATCCAAGACAACAACGCCGGAGCGACGCCAAATGTTATGACGTCGGCCAAGGAGTCGAGTTCTCTGCCGAAATCGCTGTCCGTGTGTGTCCTGCGTGCGATCGCGCCATCGACGCCGTCAAACAGCACCGCAAAGCCGATCGCTTTGGCTGCGAAATCAAGATGCCACGGTTCCCCAGCGGTCGCCGTGATGGTCTGAAGGATGGCGTAAAAACCAGCGGCAATATTCGCCGTAGTAAACAGCGAAGGCAGAATGTACATGCCCTTGCGCATCTTGCCCCGCGGACGTTCGGATTCGCGGCGACGGGGAGTCTGATCGTCCATACTCAGTGGGCCTCCCGCTCCCCAGCCAGAATCGTCTCACTCGCCGGAATAACCGGAAGCAGTGCCAGTACTGACGCCCCGCCCTGCACGCGGTCTCCAACTTTGACCTGAATGTTGGCATTGCGATCGAGCACAACGTCAACCCGCGAGCCGAACTTAATCAGGCCGACGCGCTCTCCGCGCGCTACGTGGTCGCCAACTTTGCGCGTGAAGATAATGCGGCGCGCGATCAAGCCCGCAATTTGCTTGAAGACAACCGTGTGTCCTTCGCCTTCAACCGTGACGACGTTCTGTTCGTTTTCCTCGGCCGAATTCGCACCCATCGCATTCAGGAACTTACCGCGCTGGTGGCGGACGTCGCGGATCACGCCGGCAATCGGTGAGCGATTCACGTGTACGTTGAAAACGCTGAGGAAAATACTGATCCGCTGTTGAGAAGCCCCAGCAGAAGTGACGAGCGACACATCCGTGACTTTGCCATCTCCGGGGGAGACGACGGCTCCCGGAGTTTGTGGAATCTGCCGCTCCGGATCGCGGAAGAACCACAGGCAGAATGCACCCAGCAGCAACACCGGGACCGCATAGGGCCATGCCGTGAGCCAGATAAGCAGCAACGCCGCCAACAGCGATCCTGCGCCGTAGAGGTAACCGTCACGAACCATGGGGAATCTCACTGATTATAGAGCGGTGCTGCGGGAAACTACATAACTGCAATAAAAAAAGGCGCTTAGGCGCGCCCGATACGAAAGCATACTTGCCCTCGATGACATCGAGGACAAGGTCCCGGTCCGTTCGTCCGGGCCACTGATTTTACGCGGACTGCCGCTGGAACTGCTGCTCAATCGTGAGCATCTGGTCTTTCAGACGCAGCTTCAGCTTCTTCAGCCGCACTTCTTCCAGTTTTTCGTCTTCCGTGAGGTAGCGCTTTTGAGTGAGGGAATCGAGTCTTTGGGAAAACTGCGAGTGCTCCTGGACTAGCCGTTTGAACTCATCATGTCCAGTCAGGAGTTGGTCTCTCGAAGTCAGCATTCTGTGCAGACCTCCTGGGATTGTTACCGTTCGGTTAAAAGGTAGCACAGCCCAAAAACCCGTTCAATGAGTTTTCATAGAACTTTTCCACAATTGGTAGATGACCCTGAGCCATTTCACTCCGCTCAGCTCGGCCATCACGAATAATGACTATCATCCTTGTAATCATAACGCTACAACGATCAACGCGAGACGAATCAGGTGGCGCGAAGCTCATAGAGCACCGCATCCTCCACCGGATTTTTGTAGTATTCGCGACGCCTTCCTGACTCGTGGAAACCATGTTTTTCATACAGTCGTCGAGCGGGTTCATTCGACTCGCGCACCTCCAGTCGCACCGCGGCATTTGCCTTTTCCCGGATGCGCTGCAGAAGGGCATTCAGCAACGCGCCGGCGATACCGAGTCGGCGTACGTTCTCCGCGACCACGATGTTTTCAATCTCCCACTCGTCAGCGATGTTTCGCGCGCAAACGAATCCGACGATGCTTCCCTTCTCTTCCGTAACCAGAATTACACCGTCAGCGAAGCGGGCTTGATAGTGGCCGATCGCCCAATGCGCGGCCCGTGCCGCTTGTTGCTCGATGGAGAGCAGAGCAGGCAAGTCGTGCGGCGTTGCGGAACGAATCGTCACCGCCATGGGAGCCTCACGGTTTCGGCTTGGAAAAAATCTCGGCGTCAGTGCGGCGTATGTAATTCGCCTCCAGCGCTTCCGGCGAAATCGTTTCGCCCCGCTGGATGCGCTCCCACCCGAACCGGGCGATGACCCCACTGCTCGGATGGGCGACCTGTTCTACCCGAAACCCCGCTCCCCGCGCGAACTCGGCGATGGTCGAGTCGGGAGTGACCACGACGCGGCTCTTGTTTTCGGCAGAGAATTCTTCCCTGCTCAACAACCGTTCCGTGAGCATCCGAACCGGCGGTCCCAGTTCGTAGTCGCCGGCATAGAGTTCGCTCCGCCCGGCGTCGAGGGCGGAAAAGACCCGGCCCTCGGCCGGCCCGCTTCGCGCGACCACTTCAAGTAATGAGATTGCAGCGATTGGCTGGCGCAGAACCTCCGCCATCGCCTTAATCGCCGCCAGTCCCACACGCAATCCGGTAAAGGAACCGGGCCCTGAGGCAACTGCGAAGCCCTCAAGATCGCGTTTAGCGTAACCATGTTTTTCCAGCAGAGCTGCCGCCTGCGGCACAAGATGCGCGGAGAAACTCCCCCCCGCAAGCGCCATCTCCTCGATCACCTCGACCCCGCGCGCGCTCGCCCGGGCCAGCGCCATGCTGCCATTCCTGCCGGATGTGTCAACCGCCAGCAGCAACATGGATCACGCCACCCCAGCCGGCGCGGGTTCCAGTGGCATCAACTCGCCGAGAATCGTCGGGATCAATTCCGCCACGGTCGGGTGAATGTGTACGGCGCGCTGCATCACGCTGTACGCGCCCCTGGCGTACATCACATCCAGAACGCAGTGAACTGCCTCGTCTCCGCCGGGGCCGAGCACCGCCGCGCCCAAAATTTCTTTCGTTTCGGCATCGACCATGATCTTCATGAATCCCTGCGTCTCGCCTTTTTCGATGGCGCGCGCCACCCGTGTCATGGGGCGCTTTCCCACCAGAATTTTTCGCCCGGAAGCGCGCGCTTCCGCTTCGGTCATGCCCGCGCGTCCGAGAGGAGGATCAATGAACAACCCATAGGTTGCGATTCTGTCGCTGACGCGCCGGGGATCGTTGTCCAGCAGGTTCGCTGCGACAATCTCGAAATCGTTATAGGACGTGTGCGTGAAGGCGCCCTTGCCGTTGCAATCGCCGAGTGCCCAGATGCCTGGAATATTCGTGCGCAGCTGATCGTCCACGACGACATATCCGTGCTTATCCATTGCCACGCCGGCCTTCTCCAGGCCGAGATCGTCCGTATTCGGCCGCCGTCCCACGGCGAGGAGCACATGCGATCCGAGCACTTCCTTGTCGCCATTCTCGCAATCCACGCCCACCGCAATGTCGTCTCCACTTTTGCGAAAAGCGATGCATTTGGCGTTAAGCCGGAGACGGATTCCTTCCTTCTCCATAATTTCGAGCACTGCCTGCGAGACATCTTCGTCCTCGCGCTTGATCAGCCGCGAACTCATCTCGACGATCGTCACTTCGCTGCCAAAGCGCCGGAACATCTGGCCAAACTCCAGCCCGATATAACTGCCACCAACGACCACCAGATGCCGCGGAAGAAAATCCACGTCCATCATCGAGGAGTTGTTGAGGTAGGGAACCTCTTCGACGCCGGGCATGTCGGGGACCACAGCCCTTCCACCCACATTGATAAAGATCTTCGCCGCCGTCAGCCGATCGCCGCCCGCGCTAATTTGGCTCGCCGACTCAAAACGTGCATGCCCCATGTGCACCGTAATGTTGGGATTGTCGCGCATCCACCTCTCGAGGCCGTTCACAGAGTTGGCGACGATCGCGTCCTTGCGCGCTTTCACCTTTTTCATGTCGACGCGAATCTCGCCGGCAATGCTCACTCCGTAGTCGCCGCCGGTTCGCGCCAGATGCGCCGCGTAGGCACTTGCGACCATCGCCTTCGTCGGAGTGCATCCCGTGTTCACGCACGTTCCGCCAAATTTTTTTCGCTCGACGAACGCAACCTTCATTCCCGCGCCGGCCAGTTTGTCGGCGAGAGAAGGCCCCGCCTGTCCAGCGCCAATGATGATTGCGTCGTAACTCTTAGTCATGCGAACCACCGTCTACCAACTCCAGCAGTACTCCGCCCGCACTCTGCGGATGGACAAACACATATCGATGACCGCCGGCTCCAACCTTGATCTCGTTCGACACCAGCCGCACGCCGTCGCTTTTTAGTTTGGCTACTGCGACCTCGAGATCCGACACGCGCAGGCAGATATGATGCAGTCCTTCGCCGCGTTTTGCGATGTACTTCGCAATCGTCGAATCTTCGGCCGTGGCTTCGAGCAGTTCCAGACGGCTCTCGCCCACCGGAACCATCACCAACCGAACCTTTTCTTCTTCGACAGTTTCTTCCGGCGACACCTGCATCCCGAGCTTCTCGTAGATCGACTTCGCCGCTGCCAGCGACTTCACCGCAATCCCAAGATGATCAATGCTGAATTCCATGAGGATCCTTTACTTCACTGTTCCCCGCACAATCTCCTCCACCAGCGTGTACGGATCGCGCTTGTGGTCGGCGATTTCGGCTGCGTACTGTTCCAGACGTCCGTCATCCATCTGCGCGCGCACCCGGTCGAGCATCGCGTCGCGCAGCATCTCGATCAGCCGTTCCTGCCAATTCTCCACGTTCTTCTTGAATGCCAGATTCTCCGTCGCAAGATACGCCTCATACCCGGCGATCGCATCAGCCAATTCCTCCGTCCCCTTGCCCTCGCTGGCCACCGTCTTGATCACCGGAGGTGTCCAGCGATCCTGTCGCGCCGCCAACGACTGCATTGCGCGAATCTCGCGCTCTACGCGCTCGGCACCTTCACGGTCGCTCTTGTTGATGACGAAGATGTCGGCGATCTCCATGATCCCGGCTTTGATGGACTGAACATCGTCGCCCATGCCCGGCACCAGAATCACTACTGTGACATCCGCGAGCCGTACGATATCCACTTCGTCCTGTCCTACTCCGACAGTTTCTATGAGAATCCGATCGCGCCCGGCAGCATCGAGTACAGTCGCCACGTCCGCGGTCGTGCGCGCCAGCCCGCCCAGCGCACCGCGCGTCGCCATGCTGCGGATGAAGATTCCCGGGTCGGCGTGATGGTCCTGCATCCGAATACGGTCGCCGAGAATCGCTCCACCCGTATAAGGACTCGTCGGATCGACCGCGATGATGCCGACGGTATGGTTTTCTTTGCGATAATGCCTGGCCAGTTGATCGACGAGCGTGCTCTTGCCTGATCCGGGCGCGCCGGTAAGTCCGATGATGCGCGCCTTGCCGGTATGCGGAAAGAGTCCCTTCAGGAGGTCCGACCAACCCGGGGCGCGGTTCTCGACGGCGGAGATGGCTCGCGCCAGCGGTAACGGCCCGCCGGAACGAAGCTGCGAAATCTGCGATTGGGTATCCTGCTTCAAACGATTAGTGTAAAGCAGTCTCTCCTTTCCCGTTAACTGCGGGAGTACGCATTAGAATTCGACACTATGCTCGAAAACAGCGGACATCTTTCAGCCCTGTTTGTAGAACTGGGACTCATCATTGCTGGCCTTGCTGTGCTCGCGCGCCTCGCCCGACGCTACGGCATATCCGCGATCCCGCTGTACTTGCTGGCAGGCCTGGCGTTCGGCAAGGGCGGGTTGAGCCCTTTGCACGTGAGTGAACAGTTCACGCAGATCGGCTCTGAGATCGGCGTTCTCCTGCTCCTCTTCATGCTCGGCCTCGAATACACGGGCGAGGAACTGGGCCGTAGTTTGAAGTCTGGAATCGCCGCCGGAGCAGTCGATTTCGCTCTAAATTTCACACCCGGATTTGTTGCTGGACTGCTTCTGCGCTGGAGCACACTAGCGGCGGCGTTGCTGGGCGGCGTCACATACATTTCATCGTCCGGAATCATCGCCAAGGTTTTGGGAGAGCTGAAGCGTTTTGGAAATCCTGAAACTCCGTCGATGCTTTCTCTGCTTGTCCTGGAAGATCTCGCCATGGCGGTGTATCTGCCGGTGGTGGCGGTGCTTCTCGCGGGAGGATCGCCATCGCGCATGGTGATCTCGGTTTCGATCGCGTTGGCAGCGGTCGGGGTGGTACTGTTCGTTGCGATCCGGTATGGACAGAGCATCAGTGCCTTTGTTGCCCACGAGTCCGATGAAATTGTTCTGCTCACCACGTTCGGCGCAGTATTGCTGGTTGCCGGACTAGCTCAACGCGTCAACGTATCGTCCGCCATCGGAGCTTTTCTCGTCGGTATTGCGATCTCTGGACCGATCGCTCATCAAGCAGAACGCCTGCTCGCACCTCTCCGGGATCTTTTCGCGGCCACGTTTTTCTTCTTCTTCGGCATGGAAGTTGACCCTTCGAGCCTGCCGCACGCTTTGCCTGTAGCAGGGCTTCTCGCGGCGGTCACGGCGGGCACCAAGACTTTGACTGGATACTGGGCAGCAAAACGTGCGGGATGCGACCGCCAGGCAGCCTTGCGCAGTGGTTTCACGCTCGTCTCGCGAGGCGAATTCTCCATCGTGATTGCCGGTCTGGGCATCGCGCTTGAGCCGCAGCTTGGGCCGATGGCGGCAGCCTACGTACTGCTTCTGGCAGTCACGGGACCGATACTGGCGCGGATCGTGCGGTAGAAAAAATCAAAAAAAATCTTCAGAAGCCCATGATGTTGTAACCGCAATCGACGTGGATGACTTCCCCGGTGATACCGGAACTGGCGTCCGAGGCCAGAAAGACGCCGGTGCTGCCGACTTCGTTCACTTCTACATTACGTTGAAGGGGAGCGCGCTCGGCATGCGATTTCAACATGTCGCCGAGGCCGGAAATTCCGCGTGCGGCCAGCGTCTTGATCGGCCCGGCCGAAATCGCGTTCACACGAATCTTCTTCCGCCCCAAATCCTGCGCCAGATAGCGGACGGTACACTCCAGCGCCGCCTTGGCGACTCCCATTACGTTGTAGTGCGGGACAACTTTCTCCGCGCCGTAGTAGGTCATAGTGATCACGCTGCCGCCATCTTCCATCAGCGGCGCGGCCCCGCGCGAAACCGCAATCAGCGAATAAACGCTGACATCGTGGGCGATGCGAAAACCCTCGCGCGTGGTCTCTGAGAAATCCCTCTTCAACTCCTCAGCGGGCGCGAAAGCAACGCTGTGTACCAGTACGTGCAGCTTGCCATAACGCTCTTTGAGTTTATCGAAGAGGCGCCCGATTTCTTCGTCGTTAGAAACATCGCACATGAAGCCTTCCGCACCGGGAAGCGACAGGATCAGGTCGCGTGCCTCCTGCTCCAGGCGCTCGTTCTGATAAGTGATCGCCAGGTTGGCGCCGGCGGCGTGCAGTCCCTGCGCGATGGCCCAGGCGATGGAACGTTTATTCGCAACTCCGAAGACGACGGCGGTGCGGCCTTTTAAGTCCTCGAACATGATTAGGAAGCTCCAGTGAAATTTGTGGGAAAAGAATATCAGCATCCGCAGAGAAGCGGCTTGCCGCTCCTCTACGAATACGTTTTGGCTGCCGCCGGTTCGGTTTTCATCGGCCACAGCGCACTGCCGAAGGCGAGAGCATAGACGGCGGCAATCAGCCCGAACCCGGCGGCGAGACTTACCCGGGACGAGACCCATCCCACCGTGATTCCAAGTATGATCTGCAACATGGTTCCAAAGAAATAGAACGAGTTCTGCACGCGTCCCATGAAGTGAGGGGGCACCTGTTCCATCAAACTCGTGTTCATGGCGACGCCGCTCAGTCCGCGAGCCGACCCCATCAGGCCATACAACAGCACCGCCAGCGACAGCCATGGTGAATACGGCGAAAGCGCCATGGCTATGGTCAGAATGGCCATGGAGACAGCGATCGAACCGCGCGACCCAAGTTTCTTGATCGCCGCCGGAGCGTAGAGCGCGCTCAGAAATGCGCCCACTCCCCAGCCGCCATTCAACCACCCGTAGCCCTGAGCGCCGGCGTGAAAAACCTTGTCGCTTAGGGGCGGCGTGACCACGACACCCGTCATCATTGCACCCAGGAATAATGCCCAACTGGTGCCCAGAAAGATCACGCTGCGGTGGTCACGTAAAAAAACCAGCCCTTCGCTCATCTCGCGGACAAAGCGCTCGACGGCCGTTTCCGCAGCCTCGAGATCATGCTTCAGTTCCGCCGCCCGCGGAACCACTCGTCCCTGGCGCACCGCGAAATAGCAGAGAAACGAAACCACATAGGTGCTGACATCGATCACCAGCACTCCACCCAGCCCGATATGCTCGTAGACAAATCCGACGATCGCGCCGGCGATCATCCATCCGCCCTGCACGCCGGCCAGCAGGATCGTGTTCGACTTCACGAACTCGCCTTGCGGTGTGAGTTCCTGAATGAGTGCCGTGATGGTTGGCCAGAACATCCAGAAGCCGGCAGCGACCAGCGTATTCATCAGGTAGAGCTGCCAGACCTGCACGCGACCGCGGTAAGCGAGAAACGCCACGACAAGAATGATGAGCGCGCGGCCGGCATCGAGCATCATGACGAGCCGGCGACGGTCTTCGCGATCGATAATCACGCCGGTAAACGGCAGCATCACCATGGCCGGCAGCGTTTGCAAGACTGCAAAGGTACCCAAAGCCATTTCAGAATGAGTGCGTTGCAGAACCGTCCAGGCCACGGCGGCGGAATTCATCCCGCTGCCCAACATGGAGATCACGTTGGCCGCAAAAACAAAACGCAGCCCGCGTTTCTGCAAAATTGCGCTCATGATTCGAATCTACCATGGTGAGCTGCGGGCTTTGGGCCGCGCACAAAGAGTGGCTGAGGAGTTGTTCTTGTTTCAAACCTCTGCAATCCGACCTCAAACCTCTGATCTGCTGAGCACCTCCGCATTACCCTAGTAATCGCTTTCCTCCCAAATTGGGTTCTAGAATGGAAGGCCGGAGCACTCCGTTTGCGACTGCGCGATAAATTTTGGATTGTCCTGCTGGCTCTGCTGCTGCTGGCTCAGATCAGCGCGTCGCTGCTCATTCCACGCGGCGCCGCCCTGACCATTACCAGCGATTGGATTCAGGGATGTCTGGTCTTGATCGCGACAGGCGCGTTTCTGCCCAACATTTTTTCCGCCCGTCATCCCGGACGTCGCACGCGCGGCTTCTGGGTTCTAATGTTCACCGGCATGTGCTTCTGGCTCGTGTACCAGTGCATGTGGAATTACTTCGAAGTGTACAAGCACCAGGAAGTGCCCAACCCGTTCACTGGCGACATTGTCCTTTTTCTTCACCTGGTGCCAATGATGGCCGCTCTCGCGCTGCTTCCTCACCTGGTGGAGGATGATCGCGACGCGCGCATCCGGATGCTGGATTTCGCTCTTCTCCTGATCTGGTGGGTGTTCCTTTACGTGTACACCGTGATTCCGTGGCAAACGGTGCACGTCAGCGAAACAGCTTACAGCGACAATTTCAGTACGACGTACCTCGCCGAGGTGCTCGTCCTGATGTTTGCACTGCTCTGGCTCACCTACCATGCGCAAGGTGGCTGGCGGCATCTCTACGCCCAATTGCTGGGCGCGAGCGCCCTGTACGCATTCAGTTCCTACATCGCCAATTACGGAATCGCCCACCAGACCTACTACAGCGGCAGCGTCTACGATATCCCGTGGACCGCTTCGATCGCCTGGATGGCCGTCATCGGGAACTTTTCGTCGCGCTTTGATCTCTCGGAAGCTAAACGGTCCCAACCCCTGATGGGGGTCTGGATCACGCGCCTGGGCATGCTCGCCCTTTTCAGTCTCCCCTTTTTTGCTCTCTACGCGCAGCTGGAAACGGCGACTCCAGTTTCCGTGAAGAACTTTCGCAGCGTGTTGAGCCTGATTGCAATGATCGTGATGGGGACTCTGCTCTTCCTGCGCCAAAATCTGCTGGGCAGCGAACTCGCCGCATTACTGGAAGAATCGCAGCGGTCGTTTCAAGACCTGAAGGCGCTGCAAACGCAGCTGATCCAGTCCGAGAAGTTGGCGTCGCTCGGACAGTTGGTAGGCGGCGCGGCCCATGAAATCAATAACCCGCTGACGGCGATGCTGGGCTATTCCGATCTGCTGAGCGCAACGACGATGCCGGAGCAGGAACAGGGCCTGGCAGCGCGCATCGCAGCGCATGTGCGCCGCACTCGGACGCTGGTCGCCAGCCTGTTGACGTTCGTCCGGCAGGCGCCTGCCAAGATGGCGGCCGTCGACGTAAATTCCATCCTGCTAACGGCGATGCGCTTACTCGCACCGCAGCTGGAAGTGGACGCCAACGATTTTCACACGGATCTCGGCCCAGTGCTCCCGCCGGTACTCGCGGACTCGAATCAGCTCTTGCACGTTTTCTTGCATCTGGCCGGACAAATCGGCAACCGCGCGCACGCAGAATCTTATGGCAGGTTGCACATCCAAACCAGACACGAAGGCTACTTCGTAACCATCGATTTCGAGATGGACGAATCGTCCGCCGCGCGTTCCTTCGAACCTTTGCAGAACGCCGAGACGGGAGCGTTGCGCTCAACGCTTTCCCTCGGAGCCTGCTCGCGAATCGTAACCGAGCACGGCGGCCGCATTCTGGCGCAGGCGGGTTCCGAAGGCTATGCCGCGTTCCGGGTGGAACTGCCGGTTGCCGTGAAATCATCGCAGCCTCAAGTGGCGAGCGTCCCTCAGAGGGCAGTGGCGGGTAGTTAAGGTCGGATCTTCTCTACCTCTGACCTTGCTTTCAACTGTCCGCAGGCTGCGAAAATATCGCGTCCTCGCGGACGCCGCACAAACGTTGGAATTCCCGCTGCAATCAAGATTCGCTGAAACTCCACAACGCGTTCCTGCGCCGGAGTCCGATAGGACAGCTCCACTCCAGAATTGAGCGCGATCAGATTGACCTTCGCTCGCAAGCCGCGCACGAGTTCCGCTACCTCGCGGGCATTTTCGGGAGCGTCATTAACTCCCTCAAGCAGCACGTATTCAAATGTCAACCGTTCGCGGGCACGTAGGGGAAAAGCGCGCGCCGCGTCGATCAGCTCCCGCAGATTCCATTTCCGGTTGATGGGCATCACTTCGCTACGCAGTGCGTCACTCGATGCATTCAGCGAAATTGCCAGCTTCGGACGCACCGTTTCTTTTGCGAAGTCATGGATGCGCGGCACAATCCCGGCGGTCGATACCGTCATGCGGCCCTCGGGAATGCCGACGCCCTCCACCAGCACAGTCACGGACTTCATGAAGTTGTCGTAATTCAGAAACGGCTCGCCCATACCCATGAAGACGATATTGACGCGCTGCAACGGCGGCTGCACGCCCTGATCGCGCAGCACCGCGGCGATCTGTCCGACGATTTCTCCCGCCGCAAGATTGCGCTTGATCCCCAGGAGCGCAGTGAAACAGAAACGGCAATTCACCGCGCATCCGATCTGACTGGAAACGCAAATCGTCGCCCGGCGCCACGAAGTTTCCCCCGCCGCCGCGCTCTCCTCATCGCCCGCTTCGCTGCCGTCGCCGGTCTCTCCATCGTCGCCCTCGGGCATCCAGACGGTCTCAACCGTTTCTCCATCGGCCAACGTCATCAGGTACCGCACTGTGCCATCACTCGAGACAAATTTCTTCGAGATCGACGGCAGCCCCACTCGCCACCCCTGTTCGCCCAGCTGGTCGCGGTACTCGCGCGGCAAGGTGGAGATCTGGTCCAGAGTCTCAATCCTCTGGCGATACAGAGCATCAAATAGCTGTTGGCCGCGATAGGCAGGCTGGCCGGAATCCAGCACGAGCGCCGTAAGTTCCTGAGAACTAAGCCCGAGAAGCATATTGGACTGCAAAGTGTGCATGGCAGCGTGTTCCTGAAGTGTAGCGCAGCGCCATGAAATCGGCAGATCCGCCGGCCATTTGGCCGTAACTTTAACAAACGAAAAGCCCAGCACCGTGGCCAACGCGACTGCCCTGGGTATGGGAAAATAGAAGAACTCGAATGGTAAAAGAAACCCGCAACATTCATCGACGCGTGTTGCCGAACGGCCTCACCGTGATCACCGAGCAGATGTCGCACCTGCGCTCGGTCTCGATTGGAATCTGGCTGAAGTCGGGCTCGCGTGATGAAGACACAGAATGGAACGGCATTTCGCACTTCATCGAACACATGGTGTTCAAGGGCACGGAGAACCGGTCCGCCGAAGCCATCGCCCGGCAGGTCGACTCCATCGGCGGCAACATGGACGCCTTCACTGCCAAGGAATGCATCTGCTTCAACATCAAAATTCTGGACGAACATGTTCCGGTCGCGCTTGATGTCCTCAGCGACTTGGTGCTGCGACCCGTTTTCGATGCCAGCGATATCGCGCGCGAGCGCGGCGTCATCCTCGAAGAAATCAAAATGGACGAAGACAGTCCCGACTATCTCGTCCACGAGATTTTCACACAGAGTTTCTGGAAGGATCACGCGCTGGGCAAACCGATTCTCGGAACGCGCGACACCGTCAAGCGATTCGAGCGCGCGGTGGTCTCCGATCACTACAAAGACCGATTCGCTCCCGGCAACCTGATCGTCGCGGCCGCGGGTAATCTGGACCACAAGAATTTTGTCGATCTGGTGGCCAAGCATTTCGAGCACATGAAGCCGGTGAAGAATGGTCTGCACTCGCCGGCGCCGAAGACGTTCGCGCGCATCAACATGAGGAACAAGAAATCGCTCGAGCAGGTGCAGATCTGCATTGGAGTGCCGTCTCATCCCATCGCCCATGAAAAACGCTACGCGTCCTACGTGCTGAACACGCTGCTGGGCGGAGGCATGAGTTCGCGTCTGTTCCAGAACATCCGGGAACGGCAGGGCTTGGCTTATGCGATCTACAGCGATCTCAACCCGTACCGCGATACAGGATGCATGGGTGTGTACGCCGGCACTTCGCGCGAATCCGCAACCAAGGTTGTCGAGTCCGTGATCGCGGAATTCCGTAATCTGAAATCATCGCCCGTTCCAGACGAAGAACTGCGGCGCGCCAAAGATCAACTGAAAGGCAGCCTGATGCTGTCGCTCGAATCCTCGGCCGCACGCATGTCGAACCTGGCCCGCCAGGAAATGTATTTCGACCGCTTCTACGGACTCGACGAACTGATTGAACGCATCGAAGCCGTAACGTCTGACGATTTGCAGCAAACCGCAAAAGAATTTTTCCAGGGTGACCAGATCGCCGTCACCGTGCTCGGCAACCTGAACGGCCTGAAACTGACCCGCGACCAGCTAGCCTGCTAGTCGCCAATATAGCGCGGGCGCTCCGGCCCGCCTGCGCTATACTGTCCGCCGACCATTGCCATGAAACTAATCCAAGCAGGCCGCTATTGCTTCGCACTTGCACTCCTAGCCTTTGGAGTGCAGCACTTTGTTTACGCCCGCTACGCAACCGGCCTTGGGCCGCCATGGATCCCTGGCCACACCGTCCGAGCCTGCCTGATGGGCGCTGTGCTGGTCCTGGCCGGCCTAGCCATCGTCACGCGCAAGAAAGATCGCTGCGCAGCGATCGTGCTGGGCGTCGTGCTGCTGATCTTTTTCCTGTTCGCGTACCTGCCCCGCTTAGTAGCCAATGTGCACGATCCCGGACCATGGACCAGCGGCGCGGAGATTCTGGCGCTGTCGGGCGTGTCATGGACGCTGGCCGGCTCGCTCGCGAGCGGAGCCTCCTTGATGACGAGACTCGGTCGTTCCCTGTTTGCCCTCACCCTGACCGTCTTTGGCATTCAGCACCTTATCTACGGACAATTCGTTGCAACACTCATTCCCTCTTGGATTCCGGGACGCCTCTTCTTCGCCTATGCGGTGGGAATTGCCTTCATCGCAGCGACCCTGAGCATCCTCAGCGGCATCAAGGCACGCCTGGCGGCGACTCTGCTGGGAATCATGTTCCTTACGTGGGTATTCATCCTGCATTCTCCGCGGGTAATGGCGGCCTCAACCAACGGGAACGAGTGGACCAGCTTATTGGTGGCCTTGGCCATGAGTGGCGGGTCGTGGATCGTGGCGGCGACCGCGAGTAACTGAGACGCAGCGAGTCACTCGCCTTTACTGCACGCGCAAAATCATCTGCGCGCCGGCGTCCAGATGCACGTTGTCCTTTTCGGCGCTGATCACTGACGTCTGCCCCGAAGCCTCCAGCGTCAGCCCCTTGATCCCGACGACCCCCTTGCTGGTCGGACCGAGAGGAGCCATCGTGGTAGGCGGTGGCGTATCCGAGTCCAGTCCTGCGCCGTTCATTGGAATCGCAGCCACGCGTTCCTGCGCACGTGACGGATTCGATGTTGCTGCACCGGCGCCTCCGGCAGCAGAGGGGCTTCCAGCCGGTACTCCGGCCCCTTCATTCATGTGCGCGGGATAATCAACCAACTGAAGGGGACGTCCCACTGCCTGCACGACCAGCTCAAGCGGAACGTCACTCCCCTTCTTCGGCACCATTCGGTCGAACGCGATCCCGACCTTCGCGCCGGGAGAATCCCTGCTGTGAGCCTTCACGTCTGTGACATGGCCGACGATCCTGGTGTCGCGAGGAACCACAATCTTCCCGTGCAACAGTACGTCTGCCGGAACCTTGCATTCGATCGGGTCACCAACCTTGACCTTTCTGGCGTCCAGTGACTTCGCCAATTCGACCGCGATGATCGTTCCCGCCGGCAACGCATTGGAATTCTGCGACGCAGCGGCGGTGTCCGACGTTGCCGGAGTCGACTGCGCCAACGAAAATCCCATCAGTACCACCATCGCCAACACCGTAAGAAGCGCTCGTTTCATCATGCCCGTCCTGATCTCATATTTGCCGTCTCTGAATGTAGGATGCTCCCTGCGCTCGCTACTTTGTCCCGAAAACTTGCTCATTGTGCGACGAGTCGAAGTCCCAACCACGTATACTTTTGTCCCATGCGCCCCGCTTCGCCCCATGGAGACCCCGGTCGATGCTGAACGGCAATGTGCAAGCGGTCGAACTTGTCTTCCTGCTGCTGCTTTTGTTCGTGGTTGCGTTCGGAATGTTGGCCCGCAAACTTCAGACACCCTATCCCATTGTCCTCGTTATTGCAGGAGCGTTACTGGGATTCGTTCCGCACATTCCCAAGGTTACTCTCAATCCTGACATCGTATTTTTCGTCATTTTGCCGCCACTGCTGTACGCGGCGGCGTGGACCACATCGTGGAGGGATTTTTCTTACCATCTCGTCAGCATCCTGATGTTGGCCTCGGACTCGTTGCCTTCACCGTTCTGGGAGTTTCCGCAGCGGCGCAGTGGCTGTTCCCGGGATTCGACTGGCGGCTCGGCTTCGTTCTGGGTGCGATCGTTGCCCCCACGGACGCGATTGCTGCGACCGCGATTGCCAAACGCATCGGACTCCCCAAGCGCGTCGTCGACATTCTCGAAGGCGAAAGCCTGGTCAACGACGCGAGCGGATTGCTGGCGTTGGAATTTGGCATTGCCATGGTCGTCCGAGCCCAGACGCCGACCGTCGTGGACGGTTTCGGGCGGATGGCTTTTCTCATTTTCGCAGGATTGGCAGTTGGTCTTGTGACTGCCTTGATCGTAGACCGCATTGAACGCTACATCGATGACGGCCCAATCGAGATTGCCATCAGCATTCTGACGCCCTACGCGGCGTACTTTGGCGCCGACCGGATTCACGCCTCCGGCGTGCTGGCCGTAGTAGCATGCGGTCTCTATCTCAGCCGCCGCAGTTCCCGATTCTTCTCGCCCGAAGTCCGCCTTCAGACCTGGGGGTTCTGGGATTCCTTCGTCTTCATTTTGAATGGCCTGGTATTCGTGCTGATCGGACTTCAGTTGCCGCATGTTCTGGCCGGCATTCGTGAATATCCTGTGACGACCCTGCTCCTCTTCGGCGCGCTGTTCAGCGGACTGGTCATTCTGCTGCGCTTGATCTGGATTTTCCCTGGCGCATTTCTAGCCAATCGGATTCGCACCCGCGTTCTTCATCAGGATGAGAAGATGCCGTCCGTGCGAGCGATGCTGGTTGTCGGCTGGACGGGCATGCGCGGCGTGATCTCGCTCGCCGCCGCCATTGCGCTGCCGGAAACGCTCGCCGATGGCACTCCCTTCCCTCATCGCGATCTTATTGTCTTTCTCGCGTTCAGCGTCATCTTTGTGACGCTCGTACTGCAGGGGCTCACTCTCCCCTTCGTGGTACGTCTGTTGGGGTTCGCGAGCTCAACAGGCGGCAAGACCGAAGTGAGCGAAGAGGAAGAAGCAGCACGCCGCGAAATGTTGCAGTCGGCACTAGCTTATCTGGAAGAAAATCGAGACCGGGACGAGAGCGAGTTCGACGAAATCTATGCCGATCTCACCGGACACTACCAGCACCGTCTCGCGGTAGTAAGCGAAGCCGCCGATCCCCACACCGCGCGTTCTTCCGGTCACCGCGAGCGCCACGAACGACTGCTCCGCGATCTGCTCCGGGTCGAACGAGAAACACTCCTCCGCTTGCGGGACAAGGGACGTATCAACGACGAAACCCTGCACCAACTCGAATATGAGCTTGATCTTCGCGAGGCAAATCCGATCGCCGGCGCGTAACGGGGGAGGGTAGCCGGACCTGTATGACGCGCTCGCCGCCAGTCGACTACGACAGCATCTGGGCTTGCGCTCCGCTCTCGTGCGGAAGACTGATGCGAATCACATTCATCAGTTCTTCGTTGTCCACCGGTTTCTGGAAAAACGCGGCCGCTCCTGCTTTCAGCGCGCGCGCTTCATTGCCTTGCGGATCCCGCGCCGTGAGCACAATCACCGGAATTCCTGCCAGTGTGTCGCTGAGCTGTAGCCGCTCCAGCACGACAAACCCGTCGCCGGCCGGCAAGCCCAGGTCGAGAATGATCACATCGGGATGTTCCTTTTGCGCCGCGCCCATGACCGAATAGCCATCGGAAACGCTGATGACCTCGCAGTTATTCGCCCGGAGCCGCAGGCGCAAAGCCTTCAGTAGATCGGGATCGTCGTCCACGATCAGGATTTTCGGTTTCCTCATTATCATTCTCCTTTTCTTAGTTGAAGTGCTGGATGCTAATGCCCGGATTTTTTTTGGTAGCCATCTTGGCCATGATCATCTCGTTGACGCGCGCCGCGACGCACGCAACCTGCTGCTCGACGGATAGCGTCCGCTCGATGCCTCCGATGTCCACGGGAACGGATGTGATCGTCAACGTGCTTTTTGTTTTCAGAATGGCGAGGCGATCCAGTGCCTGGCAAATGCGGTTTGTCATGATTCCCGCATGCTCCATGTCGACGGACGCGATCACAAAGAACGTTTCGCTCGCTCCGGATTCCCCCATGGGAGGAAGAACCAGATCCTTATCGAGATACACACACCGTCGCAAGGTTTCGAGGCCAAGCTGCCAGGCTTCGCGCCAATCGCCCCGCGGAGGCTTGGTCAGCGGCACCAGGTCCACCCGCACCAGCACAAAAGACGGCCGCAGCCGCCCCTCGTGCACAATGACCGGCGTGAGAAGCTCGACCAGAGAATAGAGCGGCAGCGTAAACGTGAAAATGCTGCCTTGCCCCGGCTCGCTCGTGACCCATATCCGTCCGCCATGCAAGCGCACAAGTTCCTTACAGATGAACAGGCCAAGGCCAAGGCCCTTGCGATTGTTGTCGATGGAATCGGGATCCTGATACAGGCGTTCGAAAATCAGCGGCTGAGCCTTCAGGCTGATCCCGCGGCCGGTATCGGTCACCGATACGTAGACCGAGGTCGGATCGGCCTGGATCATGCTCGCATTCACCGTCACCGAGCCTTCCGCGGGCGTGAATTTCATCGCGTTGTCCAGCAGGTTGATCAGCACTTCAAGGATGCGGTCAGGATCGGCATACACGAGCGAGACGGGCGTCTCCATCTCGCAATCGAGCCGGATCTGCTTCCCAATCGCGGTCGGACGCATCATCGCAGCGGCTTGCTGCATGAGTTCGCTGATCGAGACGCATCGCTGTTCCACACGCAAAGTGCCGCTTTCGGCCCGAGTCGCCTCCAGTAGATCGCGAATCATCGCGTGCAACTGGTTCACGCTCTTCAGCACCGTTTTCAGATGGTCCGACTGCTCGGGCGCCAGCGGCCCCGCCAAGCCATCCGCCAGCAGAGTCACGTACTGATGAATACAGGTCAGAGGCGTGCGCAGTTCGTGCGATACATGCGACAGAAAGTGATTCTTGAATTCGAGCTGCTGCTTGCTGGCAATTTCTACTGAGAGCAGCAGGGCCTGGCGTTCGACCGCGTAGCGCATTGCCCGCTCCAGTTGCTTGCTGGAGATATCACCCTTCACCAGATAGTCCTGCACGCCCTGATGCAGCGCCTTCACGGCGAGACCTTCGTCTTCCTGCCCCGACAGAACCACGACCGGGACATTGGGCGCTTTTTCCCTGACCTTGCGAAAAGTCTCCGCGCCATGGCTGTCGGGCAGATTCAGATCCAGAAGCACCAGCGAAGGGGCCTCTTTCTCCAGAGACTCCAGGGCCTCGGAGAGCCGGGTTACGCACTCTACTCGAAGCTGGGGCCGCCCCTCGGTCAGCCGGAGCCGCACCAGGTCCGCGTCGCCGGGGTTGTCTTCGATCAACAGGACATGGGGTTCTGGGCGATCCATTGTTCTCCTTTTGAATTCCCCTCACTACCGCCGAAAAAACTCACGATCAGCTGCACGGTTGACACGAATTCGACCAGGGTACCGGGTTTGCTGAGATAACAATTAGCCCCCAGTTCGTAACTGCGCACAATGTCGCGGTTCGCACGAGAGCTACTGAAGATCACTACCGGAATTTTTCGAAGACTGCGGTCCGATCGTAGTTCCGCCAGAACGGCCTCTCCGCTTTTCTTCGGCAGATTCAAATCCAGAATCACGACATCCGGGCAAGCCGAGTAGGCGTAGCAACCTTCATGGCGAAGATAGGCTAGCGCCTGTTCTCCATCTTCGACGCTACACAGGTGACAGGAGTCGGACGTCATCCGCAAGGCTTCGCTGGCGAGGTAAACGTCCGCCATGTTGTCGTCGACCAGCAGTACTTCCGACACCTGTTTCATCTTTGACTACCTTCTGTTTTCTCCAGACACCAGACTCCGTAAGTCCAAAACAGCCGGCAAGAACGCGCTAAGACACATCTCCCACGACTATCCACATCGGCGTCGGCGATGGCGTCTTGAATTCCGAAAGGAGAGGGTTCCGCAGGAAAATGGCCAGCAGGCGGCGGCGAGCAGGCATGGCCCTGTCGGCCAGTCGGAAGGGAGTTACCGCCTACCTCCAGAAGGCCGTGCGTGGTAATCTGCACAGTTCCTTACTTACCGAATCGAATGAACTTACGGTTAGTTGGATTCGCTCTTGCCGTGACCCTTCTGTTGGCCTGCCGCACTGTTCCAGCGCTCAGGCAACGCCGCGGCACGACCTCTCCCGCTGAGGGCGCTGACGGCGCGGCGGGCCGGTGGAGCCTTCTCACACTCTTCCTCGCGAGCGCTCTCACGCTATTTACAGAACTCGCTCTCATCCGGTGGGTCGCCACCGAAGTCAGGATCTTTGCCTACGTAAAGAACCTCGCCCTGCTCCTTTGCTTTCTCGGCTTTGGCCTCGGATGTGCCATCGCACGTCAGCATGTTCGCTGGCGGACAGCAACCCTCTCACTCCTGGGACTCATTCTTGTCGTCCGTTTTCCCTGGCGCAGCGGCGAAGTGATGGAAAGCCTGTCCCAATCTCTGGGAGCGGCTCAGGATATACAGATATGGGGCAGCGCTCTCTCCCGCAATTGGAGCGATTTTCTACTGGCCGCGGCTCTCACTATCATTCTGCTCTGGCTCATCACGTCCATTTTTATTCCGCTCGGACAAACCGTCAGCCGCCAGATTGAACTCGCTCCTCGTCCCCTCTATGGATATTCCTGGAATCTGGCGGGCAGCCTGGCGGGAATCCTGATTTTTTTTGCGGTTTCGTGGCTGGCCCTGCCGCCACCGGTCTGGTTCGTGGCGGTGCTGATCGGTATGGCAACGCTGACATCGAGTCGCCCGGAAAAATTTCTACAGGTCGCCGTCGCGGTGGCAGCCGCACTCTTGCTGCATGACTCATCGACGCCGCAGCACTTCAACCTTTGGACTCCCTACCAGCAGATTCAGGTAGACCAGGCGAATCTTCCCGACGGTGACCTCTCAGCCATCTACATCCGCGTCAACCACACCGGGTACCAGTTCATCGTCAATCTGTCGCATGACTTTCTCAACCGGCATCCGGGGATCATGAAGGAGGCGCCCGACGAGAATCCGTACAACGTCCCTTTTCGCTTCACTACGCCAAACCCGAGTGTTCTGATTGTCGGCTCCGGCACCGGCAATGATGTCGCCGGCGCGCTGCGCAACGGCAGTCGCGCCGTCGATGCGGTGGAGATCGATCCAGCGATCCTCCGCCTGGGTCGCCTCCATCCCGAACACCCGTATGACGATCCCCGTGTCACTGCGCACCTCACGGATGCGCGCGCTTTCATGAAACGCACCACAAAGAAGTACGATCTTATACTTTTTGGATTGCTCGATTCCCACACGCAACTTTCCGACTACGCCAACATGCGGATCGACAATTTCGTGTACACCGAAGAGTCGTTTCGAGAAGCCAAAAACTTGCTGGCGCCCGACGGAGTGCTATTCGTTAAATTTCAAGTGAACCAGCCCTGGCTCGGCCGTCGCATCGAGGAGATGCTGTCTCGCACCTTCGCCAAGCCTCCAGTGGTCTGCGTCATTCCCTCAACCTACACCGCCGGCGCGTCTGTATTTGCGATCTCACAATCGAGCCAGGTGGAAGATAAACTCAAGGCCGACTCTCGCCTGCAAAACTTCGTCGCCAGCCATCGCCCTGATTTTCTTGCACAGCCCGCCGCATCGATCACCACCGACGACTGGCCCTATCTCTACCAGCAAGGCCATTGGATTCCAGGAATTTTCTTTTTCCTGAGCGTGCTCGTGATATTGCTGGCTGCGAGTTTCTACTTCCAGATTCCGGAAGCGCGCACGCGCGTGCCTTCGCTCTTCTTCTTCAGTATGGGCGCCGGATTTCTGCTGCTCGAAACGCAAGTCGTCAGCCGGCTCGCGCTCTATTTTGGAACAACGTGGCAAGTCAACGGCATTGTGATCGCCGCGATCCTCGCCGCGCTCCTGCTCGCTAATCTGGTGATTGAGAAACAGCGCGAGCCCTGGCCACGAACCTGGAGTCTCTCCGGCATCCTGCTGGGCATCGCCTTCGCCTACTTCGTGCCCTTCAGCCACATTCCCGGCTCCGCTGCCTGGGTAGGAACCGTTGCCGCGATGGTCTTTGCCATCCCCGTGTTCTTCGCAGGCTTGCTGTTCGCGTCGGAATTTAGTACCACCGATTCTCCCGCCGCAGCGCTGGCTGCCAACATGCTCGGCGCCGTCGTTGGAGGCCTGCTGGAAAATCTGTCGCTCATCACGGGAATGAAGGCGCTGCTGATTGTAGCCGCTGTGTTGTATGTACTGGCCGGAGCAGGCTTCCGCGGCCTGAGAAAGCCCGCTCGCGAAACCGCCGCAACGTAACGCCCGGCACTCTTCGGCTCCGCTCGGGGCAGGCTCTTTCCGGCTGTCCGGCGGGCGCCCCGCCCGCCACAGCGCGGGAGACTGCGCCTTTGGTTATAATTTTCGGATGAAGTCCGCGAGCCTGCTTGCCCTCACTTTGCCGCTGGTTGTTTTGTCGTCACTGGCCGCAGCAAAAACCAGCGTGCAGCTCAAAGATGCCCAGGGAAAGAGCGTTGGCACGATAATTCTATGGGGAGAGGGAATGGAGCTCCATCTCGAAAATCTTCCGCCCGGCGAACACGGAATTCACTTTCATCAGAACGGGAAATGCGAAGGCCCGGACTTCAAGTCAGCCGGACCACACTTCAATCCCGATGGCAAGAAGCATGGATTGGAAAATCCGGAAGGCCACCACGCCGGCGACCATTCCAACATCACGGTTGGCGCCGACGGCAAAGTCAGTCTGCGGACCGAGACCAAAGACCTCACCTGGGCCGACGGCCCCCATTCAATTTTCAGCAACGGCGGCCTGTCGATCGTCATCCACGCCAAGCCCGACGATCAGAAAACCGATCCATCCGGCAACTCTGGCGACCGCATTGCCTGCGGTGTGATCGAAAAGCCAGAATAGGGCAGTTTGCGGGACGGACGGGAAAGACACAACCGTCTCGGGAAATGGCATCCCGCCAGTTCACACCGCATGACCTGAATACAAGAATTCCAAGGCATCCGGAAAACGCGCGGCCCAGGTCGCCTCATTGTGCATACCGCCTTCGGTCACGACGACTCGCAGCCGCGCCGGACCAAGTTTCGCATCGTGCAGGATGTTTTCCAGCGCGCGCACATCCCTCACTGCCCGTTCATCCTTGTCCGAATTTCCCACTTCACTCGTTCCCATCCCAAGATAGATTCGGTAAGGCCAATCGCGAACAGTCCGGCATTCTTCCAGGATCTTCCGGTTCGCCACCCACAGCGACGGACTCTCGATCAGCAACCGCCCAAATACTCCCGGCATCGCCAGTTGTGTGTAGAGCGTGATCAGTCCGCCCAGCGATGATCCGCCCAAACCCGTGTGCTCCGGCCCTTTTGCCACGAAATAATATTTCTCGATCAGCGGCATCACCTCGCGGAGCAGGAACTCTGGATAGCGCTTGCCCTGCGATCCAAACACCCGCGGCTCCTGTGAACGATACGGAATATACTCACGGACCCGGTTCTTGCCTGTGTTGTCGATGCCCACGATGATGAGCGGCTGAATTTTCTTTGTTGCGATCAACTGCTGGGCGCTCGAACCCACGCGCCAGTCCACGCCCGCAAACGCCGTTGCCGGATCGAAAAGATTCTGGCCGTCATTCAGATACAGCACGGGATAGCGCTTCCCTGCCGCAGCGTCATAGTCCGAAGGCAGCCAGACCCGCACCAGCCGCGTGTTCCGGAAAATCCGGCTCCGCAGCTCATGCAGGCGCAGATTCCCGCTGACCACGGGCGCATCGGTGGCCGGACTTGGTTTTGCAGATTTTCTGGATTTCAAAAATGCCATGATTCAGTTAAATGCACGAGCCGGAAGCGCGCAGTCTTAAATTGCAAATTACCAGATCACAAATCACGTGGCCCGGCTCTTTGCCCAAAGCGCGCCCGAAACCATGGTGATCGCGGTAATCACCACGAGCGAACCCAAACACAGGATGCACCATACGCCCAGCACTCGGGCCTCAATGTAAGTAAGGTACAAAGCAAATCCCAGGCCCGCGAGAGCGCCGAAAAAAATCATCGATGGCGTGTCCCGCCGCTCCCGATACACCGTCGCCAACCCGAGAACCACGCCGTATCCGAGCATGCCGATCAGCGCCACCGGAATGCCCATGACTTCCGAATAGTCGCTGCGGTTCACGATGTCGCAATTGAACGCCGTACCGAAATCGCAATATTGTGTCTTCGACTTCGCGTAATGATGCTGCAGGGAAGCCGACGACACCACAATTCCTGCCACCGCCAGAATCGCCACCAGACTAAACAGCCGCTGCATACCGGAATTCACGGCAGCGCGCACCCGGTCCGCTCGCTCAGGTCCTCGAGTTCGAACACTCGTTCCACGCGCTCACCCGTAGGAGGAAATTGCCAGGTGGGATAGTGCTGGATACCCTCATCCTTGCAGACTTGTGTGCGGACGCTCGTGTCGCCCTGCACTCCGCACTCGACATAAGGAGCGAGCTTGAACGATGTCGCGCCAAACTTTTCCTTTTGCTCCTGACAGTGCGGACACCACCATGCCCCGTACATCTTCACACCGCGATCGGTCAGGCACTTTGCGAATGCATCGTATTTGTGCTGATGCCGGGTGCCAAGGTAGTAGACAACGCCGAACGCCGCCACAATCAAAAGCGCGTAAAACACTCGCTGGCCCCAATTGACGGGCGTTTCAGCCTGTTCCCGTTCCTTCCTCCGCTCTCGCCGCAGTTCAGACATGAGTTTTTATACCACGACCTTCAACGCCGATGGCAGCACATCGATCGCCTCGCAGTGCAGCGTCAGCGCTTCGCCGTCTACCATCACGTCGATCGGTGCATCGAGATCGAACTCCACACGTTGCGTTTTCTTGCTTTCCGCCAGTGGATGCCGCACATGCGTGCCGTCATACAATCCACCCAGATTCCGAACCAGTCCCGCCCGCCCAATCGGTCCCCAGCGCACGAAGTCAATCAGTCCATCGTTGGTCGCTGCGGTGGGCGCGATCATCATAGTCCCGCCCGTAAACTTGCTGTTGTTGAAACTGAGAAACAAGCACGGCCGCCGGTCGAACTCGTTCTCACCCACCACCCGAACTGGAAATGGACGCCGCTTCAACTGCGCCAATCCCAAAAAAATCGCAACCCAATAGCCCAGCTGACCGGAACTCTTGAATCGCCTTTGTCGAAGAATATTCACATCGGCAGAAAATCCCACGCTCAGCAGATTGATGTAGTGCAGCACGCCGTCCCGATGCGTCAATCGTAGAACATCACACGCCTGTGACCGCCGTTCCAGCAGCGCTTTCATTGCATGCTCTACACCCTGATCGCCAAAGTCACGCAGAAACGAATTTCCCGTACCCAGAGGAAGAAACCCTAGCGTCGGGACGCGATCTTCTTCGCTGCCGGTCAGCGATTCAGGAAATAGCCCGTTGACCACCTCATAGGATGTTCCGTCTCCACCAACGGCAAGAAATTTTCGATAACCCCGCCCGTACGCCTCGCGCGCGATCCGGGTCGCCTCGCCGGCCGCGGTGGTCTCTACAATTTCCAGCGCGATACCGCCCGCACGTAGCCGTTCCAGCGCAGGACCAACCAGCTTGCGGCATTTCCCGCCTCCCGCCGCCGGATTGATGATGGTAAGAAATGTCTCTCTCACGTTGAAGGCAGGCTTCCCTGCGTCCTATTTGTTCTCGATGATTAAGACTGCAGTATGCGCTAGCGGAATCAGCGAGTACCGTCTAGATCTCAGTGACGCTCTCTCGCGCAGCCTCACGCCCAATTGCTTCCGCCAGTTCTCCGCGCTTGATTTTCAGTGACGCAGTCCGCGGGAAATCCTTCTCCCAAACCAGATATCCACCGACGCGTTTGTAATCCGCCAACCGCCGGTTGCGGGCGACGAGGTCCATCCGCAGTGCATCGCCGAACTGCTGGCCCTGTTCCAGGCGCAGCACCAGAACCAGCATTTCGTTTCCCAGGCCCTTCTGTGGCCAGATGTAGCTGGCCGCAAACACCGAATACTCTTTTACCGGCAGCCCGTCGAAAACCGTCTCCACATCCTCGGGATAAATATTCTTTCCGCCCTCGGTAACAATCATGTTCTTCTTGCGCCCGAAGAGCTGGAGATGGCCCGTGCGGTCGAACCGTCCAAGATCGCCTGTCAGAAGCCAGCCTTCGACGATGGTCTGCACCGTCAACTCCGGATCGTCGAGATATTGCGACATCACCGTCCGACTCTTCACCGCTACTTCTCCGATGCTGTCGCCATCAGGATTAAGAATGCGAACTTCCACTCCCGGCACCGGCTTGCCCACGGTATCGGCGCGAAACGGCTTTAGGTCGTTCGCGGTCACGCCCATGCAGGCTTCCGTCAATCCATACGCGACGACAATGGGAACGCCGAGATCATAGAAAAACTGCGCCGTCGAAGGCTCAATAAACGCGCCGCCGGCGACAATCGCGAGCAGCTGTCCACCAAAAGCCTTGTGCACTTGCGGGAGCAGCCGGCGGCTCAGTTTCACATTCGGACGCCGCCGCGTAAGCAACTTATTCAGGGCAATCATGCGTTCCAGCACGAACCGCTTGGCCGGGGACAATTCGTCAAACTTCGCGCGCAGTCCGCGCTCCAGATTTTTCAACACCATCGGCACCAGCGCAACATACGTGATCTTGTAGCGCACGAACGCATCACGAACGAATTCCGGACGCAACGTCCGCAGATGCACCACGCAAGCGCCGCACACAAACGAACCGATGAACCCGATCATGAAATCCACGGCATGATTAGTCGGCAGGATGCTCAAGTAACGCACGCCAGGCCAGAACGGATACCACATCGTAAGCGACCGGCAGTTCTCCAGATAATTGTCGTGCGTCAGCACGCACCCCTTCGGACGCCCGCCCGTCCCCGACGAATACACGATGCAAGCCGTATCCTCGCGCTGTCTCGCCACAAACTCAGGTTCCCCCTTGCGCCGGAACTCTTCCCAGCGATACGCCCCGCGCAAATCAGCGCCCGCCGGGGCTTCCGTGACCAGAACAATCTCGGCCGTCAGTTTTGAAAACTCGGGAGCCTGCGTGATTGCGCGCCACAAGTAGTATTCAACAACCAGGAAGCGCGCCTTCGAATGTGCCAGCAACTGCAGATGTTCCGGCGCAGTCAGCTTGTAATCGAGCGGTACCAGCACTCCGCCACAGAACAAAATCGAGTAAGCCGAAATCAGCCACTTCGACTGATTCGTCATGATGATCGCCGCCCGGTCGCCGGCTTTGAAATCCGCATCCTGCAAAGCACGGCACAGCGGGCGCGCCATCTCCCTGAAATCGGAATATGTAAGCCGCACCTTCTCGCGATCGCGATCGGCTTCGATCAGACAGGTTTCATTGGGCCAGCGCGCCAGCGCATCCCGCAGCGCCGCACCCAGGCTGGCATATTGACGAAGATCAAGCATTTAGACGGTTATCTCACCACGGACACACAGAGGCATGGAGAAAAAAGAGTTTATCAGAATGCAACTCCGGCGGTTCAGAGGAACACCAGTAAGAGAGCGAAAGATAGTAAAGAAGATCTTCTCCGTGTCTCCGTGACTCCGTGGTGGAAAGATGTCTACAACCGCGACTGAATCCGACTCGCCAGCGTGCGGAAATCCGATACACCCTGGAGTTCGTAGTCCGGCAACTCAATACGGAAATGCTGTTCCAGCCGCGTCAGCAAATCAAGCGCCTGCAAGCTGTCGATGCCCAGCGTCTTGAAAAAATCATCGTCGGGAGTGAGTTTCTCCCGCGGCACCTTGAAATGTGTCGACGCGAGGCTCAGAACTTCATCGAGAGTATGGTCAACAGTGGACATGGTCCTGCCTTCAATTACAAAATTACAGATTAGAGACTTACCAAGTCACGGTAGGTAGGGCTGCACGCCCTCGTTCTCCACAAACTTCCGCAACCCTTCTTCGACAGCGGGCTGTGCAAACAAGTCGCAAAAAATCTCGATCTCGCGCTTCAATTCGTCATACGGAATCGGTTTCAGAAACTCTTTTGCAGCCATCGACGTCTGGCGATCGAATTTCCCCACCTGTGCCGCCGTCGCCCTTGCCAGCCGCAAAGCCTCGCCTTCGGCCGCAATCTGGCTGACCAGACCGATCTGCTGCGCTTTCATCGCGTTGAAACTGCGACCGGTCAGTAGTAAGTCGCGCACCACGGCATTCCCCAAATCCCGCTTCAGACGCGGAATTCCACCGAACCCCGGGATCAGCCCGAGCCGCAATTCAGGAAAACAAAAACGCGCCATCCGATCCGCAATAATAATGTCGCAGACCAGAGCCAGTTCGAACCCTCCGCCAAACGTAACGCCGTGAACTGCCGCAATCGTCGTCAGGGGCGCCGCATCCAGCGTGTTCATCACTCCATGAATGCGCCGCAGGAACTCGCGCACCCCGTTCACGGCCTCTTTCTTCGACATTCCCTGCGAACCTTGATACAACTCGCGCAAATCAGCCCCTGCACAAAAGCCCGCTTTCATCGTGGAATGCACAATCAGAGCATGCGCGTCGCTCGCCAGCTGTGGCATGGCAGCGGAGAAGGTTTCCAACTCCTCGAGCGTTCCCGAGCCAATCTCGTTGCAAGGCTCACGATGTAGAGCGAGTTCAATCGCGCCATTCACGACCTGCCACGAGATGGCCTGCCCCTGGAATTTGTTCATGCTGTTTTTGTTGCCCGATACATCTCGTCGATTTGGCTCCGATACCGCTCGGCGATCAGATCGCGTTTGAGTTTTCCGTTCGCCGTGAGCAACCCACTTTCAATTGTGAACGGATCGCCCGCCATATGAAAGGCCCGCACCTGCTTGTAGTGTGGAAGGGACGGATTCACCGAATCCAGCACAAACTGCACCTCCTCACTACTCGTTTTTCCCGTAACCAGCGCGGCCAGATATCCGCGTGCATTTCCAACCAGCACAACCTGGCCCGCGGCCGGCAAATTCTGCAGAATTTTCTCTTCGATCGGCTCGGGCGCAATGTTGTGTCCCGACCCCAGAATAATCAGGCTCTTGATGCGCCCGACGATCTTCCAGTTTCCCGATGCATCCACCTCGCCCTGATCGCCCGTGTGAAACCACCCGTCCCGCAGGACTTTCGCAGTCTCCTCGGGCCGATTCCAATATCCTGGAAAAATATTTGGCCCACGCACGAGAATTTCTTCATTCTCGCCCAGTTTCATCTCGACGCCCGCAATCGCCGGCCCCACGCGTCCCGGCACAACTTTTCCATCCGGATCATCCATTGTGCAGATCGCCGTCGTTTCCGTCAGCCCATACACCTGCAAAACCGGAATCCCGAGCATCGCATAATACATCTGCGTTTCGATGTTCAGCGGCGCCGATCCGCAGATCAGCGCGCGCAACTTGCGCCCAATCATCTTCCGGCGAATCGTTGGAAAGATAAGCTGGTTCGCCAGTCCCAGCCAGACGGCGTCTCCCGCGCGCGATTTCCCTTCCTGTCGCCGGGCCCACGCGCCTTTGGCTTTGCTGTACACCTTGAGAGGGAAACCCGCTTGTTGCCACAACTGCTCGTCGACCGCCTTGCGCATCCGTTCGAGCAGTGCGGGAACATTGAGGAAATATTCCGGCGCCGTCGAGCGCATATCCGAAGCCAGCTTGCCCAGATCGGTATTCAGCGTCAGCCGGCTACCGCGGAAAAGGCACGTCAGCAGCATGATCCACGATCCCGCAAAGCAAAAAGGAAGATAGTGAAACACCGAGTCCTGCCCGACGCCGCGCTTCATCAGTTGATCGAGCCGCCCTGACGTGCATCCGACCATGTGCGCGATGTTGCCCGCGTTTAGCATCACGCCCTTCGCCTCGCCGCTGGTGCCCGACGTGTAGATGATTGTCACCAAATCGCCATCAGCCACAGCCATCGATTCGTCTGAGAGCGGAGGACGCGACGCCGTAAAAACCTTGCTCATGGAAAAATGTGGCGGTGCCTCCGGCCACTCCTGCGCGATCGAGTCCGACAGGATCTCGTCACCGCAACAAATCAGCGCCGGCGAGCAATCCTTCATCATCGCCACCAGTTCACTGGCTGCCTGGCGCGCATAGAGCGGAACGACCGTCAGCCCCTCGGCCATAATAGCCAGATCCATGGCCACCCACTGCGTCGAATTATGCGCCAGCAGAGCACAACGATCACCCTTCTTCAGCCGCAAGCGTCGCAGATAAGAACGCCCCTGCGAAATCTGACTCATCAGTTGCTGCGCCGTCACCGGCACCACTCGGCCATCGCGCAATTCCTGAAGCACAACCATGTCGCGATTCTGCGCCAGGCTTGCGAAAATTTGTTCGAGGAAAGTCATGAAAACAATTGAGAACTGTCATTCTGAGCGAAGCATTGACTTGCGAAGCGAATCAATGCGGAGCATTAACTAACCACTACCCATCAACCGCGGCTCTACGAGTATGCACCCACCAGTTCCCGTAGCCCCGAACTCATGGGCGGAAGATAATCCTCCCAACTCCACTCACCCTTGCGCGTGGGGAATTCCGGATACCGCCGCTGCACTTCTTCTTCGAAGTACACGCCCATCCTCGCCATCAATTTCAGATTGCGTACGACGGTCCGGGCAATGCCATCCGCGATGCGCTCACCTTCGCGGTCCAGAATCTCGAGCGCCGCCAGAGTCCTCTCCGCAAGATCCGGATCATCCACATTCATGAGCAACTCGCGATGTCCGCGCTCGTTCATGAGATTCCGGATGCGTTCATCCATCGTGATCCCCGCCGACGGCACCAGCGCCGGCATCGAAGTCACAATCCCGTGATAGCGCGACGACACCATCATGTGGCAGGCCCGCAAAATGCTCACGAGTTGATACATGTCGTACTCTTCCGACGTGAGAATCGGCGTCCCGCCTAGCTTTTCGGCGATTCGCTTCGCCGGACGAGCATCCAGCCGCTCGGTTGCCACCATGATCACAAAGACATTCTTCTTCTCTCGGAACGCCGCCACTGCCTTTGCAATCGAACTCAGGTAATGTTCATACGCCCGGTCCTGTTCCGGTCCGGCATTATGAAAGTACGGCCCGCGGTAATGACTCGACGCATAAGCACCCGTCACACTATGGAGCGCCGCCTTCGCGAGCGATGCCTTCACCGGCCACTCAAACGGATTGATCGGACACACGACCAGCACCGGCGTCTTGCCGTCCCATCCAACATCGCGAAGCGCCCTCTGTCCATATTCCGGGCCCAGCGGCTCAAATGTCCACGCCGTGTCGGTACCCAACTCGGTGGGCACACCCAGTTCCCGGAGAATCTTGCGCGACTCCTCGTTACGCGTAATAACCAAAGACTTGCTGCAATATCGGCCGCACATCTTCGCCACAAGCGGATCCATGTGTCCCGCTTCGGCGCCGTAGCCGACGGAAAGTTTGTTCTCGGCTGACGCAATCCCTAACGACCCAATCATCATCGTGGCCAACGCATTCGCGAATTTCGACTTGAACATCGAACCTTCGCACGCGACCACACCGTGATGCTTGGGAACTTCGTTGGCCAGAAACGGCGGAAAAATATCCGGCAACCGTACCTGAGACGTTCCTTCGAAGTATCCACGCGAGCGATCGAAGTTGAACGTCATCATGCTGAGGTCAACATTCTCCGGACCCAGCACGCGACGGACCTGTCGAAGCATCTCTTCTACCCGTACGTCCGACCCGGTGTTACGCGTGCCGTTGTAGCCGGCAAACAGAAGCTTGAGCTTTTCGCCGGACTGCCACGGCTTACCCCTACCTAGCACCCATTGGGCTTTCTTGCCTTCGATGATGGCCGAGACCCAGGCCTCCAGAAAAAAATCCATCATGCCGCTGCTCCTCCTGCGCCCTGCGGCCATGGCTGATAGGGATAACTGAAATCATGTTCGCGACTGAACTTCAGCAGCGGGAAGCTGTATTGCGAAAATGGAACCGGCTTCCGTCCGAGTTCCGATGTGACGCGTGTGTTATCGAATACCGTATTCCACATCAGGTAGGGCAAAAATACTTTCATCAACGCTGCTCCGTGACCAATCGGACCTTTGCGGTTCGCTAACGTGTTCACGATAGAACTGAACGGTTTTTCCAGCAGGGGCACAAACATCGGGCTACGCTTGGCTTGCGCGTCGGAGAGCGCCGTGGTCAGTTCCCGGAAAGTCTGCGATCCATTTCCCGAAGAAAGGTGATAGGTATCGTGGAGCGGGTTAGCCTTCATGTGAAGCGTGGAAATCGCATCAGCAACAAAATCGACGTTCACGATATCAATCTTGTCATCCGGACGAAACGGCAGCACCGGCAATCCCGCAAGAAAAACAAAGGACCGCACCATATCGAACTGCGTCGTCTCTGGAAAGCGGCTGTCTCCAAGCACGATGCTAGGACGAAAGATTGTCAGCGGCACGTCCGGCAACAGCTCCCGCACCATGTGCTCGCAGAATTTCTTGGTGCGCGCATACGGATCGTAGTCCGACCGTTCCCATTCGATCGACCGGTCTTCTGCAACGATCTCGTGATTGCGTTTTCCCGCCACCGCCACCGTGCTGACATTCGAAAACCGCTGCAGCCCGTGATAGTAGTGCGAACGCCGCGCCAGTTGCGCGACTTCGAGCGTCCCGCGCAGATTAACATTAAGGCAGCTCTTCTCGGATTTCCGGTTCAACGAAGCCGCGCAATGAATGATCGAATCGGTCGTATGGACGAGACGATCGTACGTGTCCGTTTCCATGCCGAACCGGGGATCAGTCAGGTCGCCGATGAAAATCCGTATCTTCGACTCCAGGTATTCGCGGAAAGCCTTGAACGGCAGGTGCAACTGGAGCGCGTTCCAGAGTCGCACTTCGGCGTCATGCGCATCACGGCCGCGCACCAGCAGATTCAGGGTCGATTCGTGCTGCTGCAAAAGATTGGCAGCAACATGTGCGCCGATGTACCCCGTGGATCCAGTCAGAAATATGGCCATGTAAACTTTGAATTTCCCCAGGCGTAGTTAGGAGTAGCGCAACGTTGCACCCGTACCCGTTTTCATTGCGTCTGCCTTCTCAGCCGGTGCCCTCAAACTCCGCGGCGCGCGGGCCTCCAGCGGACGCCCTTCAATCAGCGGATACGTCCATCGCCGCAGTGCCGGGATATGAATTTCAATCCAGTATTCCCACCAATCGACCGCAGCCGCGTCATATCCAAACACCGCCCGCTCTTCCGGCACCAGCGCGTGCGCCAGCTTCTCGACATTGTCGGCCACGAAATCATGTTCGTTGTGCAGGATGAACGGTTCAAACAATTCGATCAACTTCTCCACGCGCTCCAGGCTACGCTCCGCTTTCGCCAGCGGCTTGCGCACCGGCAACGGCGACATGATCGCCTGAATCGACTTGATGATCATCTTCTGCGCCGGCGCCGACATCCTCTTGTACCGCGTCTTCGAAACCGGAATCGCATCCATCCGCAATCGTAACCAATATTCCAGCCCTTCCTGCGCCCGGTAGTGCTTGCGATGTCCAAGGGAAGTTAGCTCTATGCATCGGCCCATATCGCAAGGATTGGTCACCGAAGTCGCCAGTTGATAGAGAGGATCATGGCGCCGCTCCACCAGCGCTGCCGCGATCAGCGTCATGCCCGCGCACACCGCATCCACCGGAATGATGTCGAGCCGCTTACGCTCATTCGATGGCAACTGCCGGAACGCAGTGCCCAGCAGATACGACAGGGACGCCGAGGTATTGATTCCCTCATTCCACCCGCGAAACGGCTGGAAGACCGATGTCTCGACAATCGCCGGCCGAACAATGGCAATCGGCAGCCCGGTCCCATATTTCGAGATCAACGACTCCGCCAGACTCTTGCTGAACGTATAGGTATTTGGCCAGCCCAGTTCGCGTGCCCGGCTCATGCCCGCGTCGGTGAGGGTACTCTTCAACCAGCGAACGCGGTTTTTGCGAATCTGATTATCCAGCGCCGCGCCGTGGAGATCCTTGGCTGCATGCTCTTTGCCGAGCGCCTGCTGCCTCAGTTCTTCGGTGACCTCCGGACCTTCCGCTCGGGCTTCCGTCGTCTCCACCAGGTCATGGAGCGCATGCCATTCGCGGTCGGCATCAAAATCCGCCACTCCCGCTGGCGTGTAATTCGGACGAACCCGCTCACTGACCCGCCCATCGCGCTGCCCGGCCACGTAGCAGGTCGAAAGATGCAGCAGCGCCGCGTGTTTCGATCCGCGAATGAACTCGATCAGGTGATACGTCGAGTCCACATTCACCGCCAGCGCATCCCGCAAGTCGGGATTGAAATCCGTCAGTCCCGAACTGTTGATAATGACGTCCAGCTCCCCTTGCAGCCGTGCCGCCACCGCCGGATCCAAACCCATCCCCGGCAGCGAAACATCGCCCTCCACCACTTCCACTCGATCCGCAAGATACGCGCCCAGCCGATCGCCATAGCGTTCAAACAGCGGATCAAACACCGGCGACTCTTCTATCATCTTCTCGAAGCGCGCTCGCCCGGGATTCGACTTCTGCCGCCGGATCAGCAAAACCAGCATCCCGATCTCGGGCAAATCCAGCAGCGTATTGGCGAGCCACACCTTCCCGATGAATCCCGTCACGCCAATCAGCAGCACGCGCTTACCGGCCAGCGCCTTGCGCACCGAAAACGGTCCTGCGTGACGAGTCTCGTCAAAATAAACAATCGGACGCGGACGCACCGGCGCAACCCGCTCCGCCGACACCGTCGCTCCCTCCAAAGCCCTTAACCCGCGCAAACCCAAAGCGCGCACCCAGCGAGCGGTACTCTGTTGTCCATCCGGCCCCGCCTCGCGAATTCGCGCGAACAACCCGCGCGGACGAATCACCGGACTCAGCAACCTGCCCGTAGCCACGCCGTCCCGAAACTCCAGGCGATTGGCAATGATCCACCGCACTCCCAGATGCTGTGCCAGCGGACGCATCACCTGCTCCAGTCCCTGACTGACCAGCACCACTTCGGCGCCCGAATCCTGCAACGCCTTGAGCCTCTTCACTCCTTCATCCTTCAGCAGAGGTTTGAGCTTGTACTCAAACTCCTCCTCACCGAGAAGGTCCAACCGGTCACGGGTGATCCCGCGCAATACTGCGTGCACAATCCTGGTCGCCGCCTTCCGGTTGACCGCGTAAAGCAACGGCCGCAACACCGCCGTCAGCAGGACGAGGAACCGTCGCCATGCCCGCGAAGCAAACGTCTGGCTGTTCCACGCAAAAAAAGCGATCGGCCGCGTGGTAGTCAGTTCCAGCAGACTGCCTTCGACCCGCCAGTAGACTGGGGCAACCGGACGCCTGCGGTCGGGATTTGAGTTGATCAGGGACAAGCAGCTCTCTCGGGCTTACAATGCCGCCCGCGTAGGAGGGCGGAACCTCCTATTTTAACCAATTCGTAACAAATGACGAAATCACTGCGATGGTTAGTGGCTCTGATTGAGTGAATACGTCCGCAAAGGACGCGTAGAAGAGAAAAAGCCCACTCCTTTTTGAGGGAGTGGGCACATGCGACCTAGCTTACTGACTCGCTTACTGAATCACACCGAAGAGCCCGTTAATACCATTCTTCGGACCAGCCGTATAAAAGAGCTGATTGGTCTTGCCGTTGGCAACGGTTCCGCCCCCGAATTCGATTCCCCACAACTGGTTGATCTTGATGGGCTTGCCCGCGGCGTTCTTTATTGTCCCCACCAGTGCGCCCGTGCTCAAATCAAATCCGTTAATGGTCCCAGTATTCGTGTTATTGGCAACCAGCAATGTGTTGCTGAGCGCACCAAAATTGCTGGGCGCGATTGCCATACCCCAGGGTTGATTCAGGGGTGCGCCTGAAACCAGCGTCTTCACGAAGGTGCCGTTTTCGTTGAAGATGTCGATGAACCCGCCCGCTCCGCCCGCTGTATCGGCAAACGCCACATACAGTTGTCCGTTAATGTCCTGAATGTTGGCGGGAGCAAAACCGGCCGGCAGACTGTGATCCGTGAACGATGTGACAGGCTGGAACATGCCATCAAAAACATCCACCTTATTGTTGTTGAAATCGGCTGCATAGAGCCGATTTCCGGACGTCTTGCTGGTAATGCCGAGCCCCGTATAACTCGCACCCGATGCCGAATTGTTCACGCCCAGCAACGCTTTACTCGGCGAGAAATGCGACCATCCGCTGATTGTCCCGTCCAGAGTACAAAAGATGAACGCGGACACCCAGGTGTCCAACTTGAACTCTTGCGACCCGTTGTAGACAATCCCCGTCGGTGACCCCACTCCCGTGCCCGACGCCGTCGGAATCGTCACCACCAGGCTCTGCTTCACGCCCGTGCCGTCGTAGAGAGTCGAAAGCCCAGAGTAATTGTCGCTAATCCAAAATGGATTCGACGGAGCATAGGCAAGTCCCCATGCGTTCTGCAACTGCGTATCTTGATGTTTGGCGCCCGTGGGAAGGTTGGAAACCAGATTCGTCTTCTTGTATTGCGCCAGCGAAGCGCTGGATAGCAGCACCAGCGCGAGTCCAAGCAGGGTGGCGAAAAAGAGACTGCGGCGAGATACGAGATGCATAACGGAACTCTCCTTGATTACAGAACTTGATGATCGAACTTGGTCAGAACTTGGCTAGCGAACTCGATTGACAAACTCGGCCGCAGAGAATGCGACCACCAGACCCGTGCAAGTGGGAACACTACTTCCCTTGCAGCGAGAGGATGCTACCCGGCAAGTGCCGTGGGAGTTGTCACGCCAATGTCTCCGGTTTGTAAATTCCTTGTCGAACCTGGGCCAGGCCGAGATCCACGGAAGCGCAAGAACTCATGAATGTACGCGCAACCGTGGAAGAGTGGCCCTTCAGGGCCGCGTAACGCGCGTAGATTGACTCGGGGCTTCAGCCCCTGGGGGCCTGATCTCCTTCCGATCAAATCTGACCATCAGAACCACGAATCCACTCATAGCCAGCGCCGCACTCACCAGCAACAGGCCGCCCTTGAACTGTCCCGTTGAAGTCCGCACCAGCCCAATGACGTAAGGCCCGGCAAACCCGCCAAGATTTCCAATCGAATTGATGAACGCGATTCCCGCGGCGGCAGCCGTGCCCGATAGCAGAGTCGTCGGCATCGACCAGAACGGCCCCATCATCGAAAACACGCCCAGCACGGCCACGCTGATCAGGAAAATCGAAGGCCCCTGCGCGGTCGCAAACGCCGCTCCCGTCAGCGCGACCGCTCCTGCGAATGCCGGTAGCGCGGTATGCCAGCGCCGTTCGCTCGACCGGTCCGAGTGCAGGCCCACTGCCACCATCGCCAGCGCGGCCGCCACATAGGGAATCGCCGACAGCAGTCCCACGGTGAAATTGCTCACTTCCGAGAGGCTCTTGATCATCTTCGGGAGCCACAAAGTCACGCCGTAAGAAGCCGTATTCAGCCCTAAGTACACCAGCGCCAGCATCCAGATGCGGCCCAGTTTCAGAGCACTGAAACTTCCCGCGCTTGCGACGACTTGTTCGCGCTCCTCGCGAAGCGTGTGTAGGAGCCAGTTGCGCTGCTCATCTGTAAGCCAGGTCGCGCGCTCGGGAGAGTCCACCAGATACGCCAATGCGACCGCTCCCAAACACACTGCCGGAATTCCCTCCACCAGAAACATCCACTGCCATCCGGCCAGCCCCGCCTTCAGATGCAAGCCCAGCAGAGCACCTGAGATCGGTCCGCCGAGAACGCCCGACAGCGGCGCAGCAGTCATGAAACGAGCCACTGTCCGAGCCCGCGCGCGCGCCGGAAACCAGCTTTTCAAGTAAAAGATGACGCCCGGAAAAAATCCCGCCTCCGCCGCTCCCAGCAGAAAGCGCAGCGCATAGAAACTGCGTGGCCCGGTGACAAACACCATCGACGCCGAGATCACGCCCCACACCATCATCAGCAGCGCAATCCAGCGCCGCGCGCCGATGCGCTCCAGTGCCAGATTGCTGGGTACCTGAAAACAGAAATATCCCGCAAAAAACATTCCCGCGCCCAGCCCGTACACCGAATCCGTCAGCGAAAGCTGCTGTTGCATCTGAAGCGCGGCGAATCCAACGTTGATGCGATCCAGATACGCGACGATATACAACAGGAAAAGAAACGGCACCAGCCGCAGCGTGAGCTTGCGGACCACCGCCTCTTCCATTCCGTCTGCGAGTTTGATTTTCGCCGTGATGATCCCTGTGTCCCCGGGGTGAGGCATTTCTCCGCGTCGTTTGCGGGTTTTCTTCGCGACCTTTTCCGCTAAAAGCTTTTCTTAATCTCCGCCACAATCTCGCCGGCAGACCGATCAGCATCTGCCACAAGCGCATCCGAAGGTTCTTCGAGCGTAGCGATCTGACTCTCCAGCATCGGCTCGCGCATGTAATGATCGTGCCGCCCCAGCAACCGCTCCCGCAGCACCTGCCGATCCGCCTTCAAATAGACGACGCGCACTTCCGGACTGACGACCAACCTGTCACGATACGCTCTCTTCAACGCCGAGCAAGCCAAAACACCGTTCCTTTTCGAATCGATCCACCCCACAATCAGCGCACGCAGACTCTCGAGCCAGGGCGCGCGATCCTCATCGGTCAGCGGAATCCCGCTCCGCATCTTCTCCACATTGGCGGCCGAATGATAGTCGTCGCCGTCGGCAAACTCCCACCCGAGTTGCGACGCCAGCAGTTTCCCGACCGTCGTCTTCCCCGCTCCCGACACGCCCATCAGCAACACGACCAAGCTCGATCTCCTGTCGTGATCTTCTTATCGAAGATTCTCTTATCGAAGAATCTGCAAAGTCCAACCCACGGCTGCCGCTGCCACAATGAGCCAAACCGAATTCAGCTTGAAACGTAGCAGCATGATTACACTCACCAAAAACAGCGCGAGTGTTGCACGATCCACCACCGCCGCGCGGCCCAGTTGCCATGCCACTACCGCCATCAACGCAATCGACGCAGCCACCACTCCGTCCAGCGCAGCCGCCACAAGAGGAGCGCGCCGGAACCGCGAGATAAAAGGTCCGCACAATGCCACCAGCAGAAATCCCGGCACAAAAATTCCCACCGTAGCCACCAGCGCGCCCGGCCACCCCGCCACGATATAACCAATGAAGGTTGCCGTTGTGAACAACGGCCCCGGAGTGAATTGTCCCACCGCCACCGCATCAATCAGTTGCCGTTCGGTCAGCCAATGCAACCGCTCGACAAACTCCGACCGCAGAAATGCGAGCAGCACATATCCGCTGCCAAATATCACCGACCCGATTCTCACGAACGAAAGAAAAAGGCGTAGCAGCCCAACCGGCGCTGCGACGCCCGCAGTCACCGCTGTAGCCGTCGCAGCAAACAGCTTGGGCAATACTGCAACGGACGGAAACTGTCGACCACTCCTCGTCCACGTCACGATCGCCGATATGATCCCGGCAACCAGCAACACCAAGACCGGACCGATTCCAAGAAGACTCGCAACCGCGGCCAGGACCGCCAGCCCGGCAAGAAAAATCGTCCGGATACCGGTTCGTGAAAACTTACCCAGAGCCTGCACGACAATCGCCACCACCACTGGCTTGATCGCGTACAGCATTGCTTCCGCCTGCGGCAGCGAACCAAAGCGCACATAGGCCCACGCGATGACCGAGACAATCAGCGCGGCCGGAACAATGAAGCAACTGCCCGCGACCACCAGCCCGCGCCATCCCCGCTTCAACTGCCCCACGAAAATTGCCAGCTCAGTGGAACTCGGCCCCGGAATCAGGTTCGCAGCCGCCAGCCGGTCGAGAAATTCCGACTCGCTCAGCCAATAGCGCCGGCGCACAAATTCTTCTTCCATCATCGCAATGTGCGCAGCCGGACCTCCGAACGCAATTGTCCCCAGCTTCAGGAAAACCAATGCAATCTCCGACAGCGATGGCGTCCGATTTGTGTCTTGTTCCGGCAAGCGATCCTGCGCGACTGAGCATTGTCACACAGCCCGCGTCTTTCCTTTCTGTTCCTTTTCGTGGGCTTCTCACGGCGTTCCGTCGTCGCCTGGTTTCCTACGGCGCACTTCCGCTACTCACCGTACTCGCCTCCCAGTTTCCCGGAATCGGACGCTTTCTGTTTCCCTGGGTGCAACCAGCGATCGAGAGTCTGCACTGAGGAACCTAGCGTAGTGCGTCAAAAAGATCGACATTTATGGGTCGCCGGTTTCCCCTGTGACCATCTGTGCACTCCATGGTTAAAGAGGCTGCGGAAGAAGTCGGTGTTGACCTTGCTTTTGGGTGGCGCAGCGGTTCACCGCTGCGGTAACCGCTTTGCTTTAGATTTTGGCTTCAGCCACTGAGGGCGGAGTCTTCGCCACGAAAAGACTTTTTCAGCAGCCTGCTAGGGTAGTGCCTCAAACAGATCGACGTTTATCGAGAGCCCGATTTCCTCCGTGATCCTCTGTGTCCCGTGCGGTTAAGCCTTTGACTTCCTCGTCGACCGTCAGAACTGCATGGCTGCATCGGTGCGGAATATCACGATCACCATTTCCGCTGCACTGCACTTGGGAGGCATCGAGTAAGTAACGCAGTACATCGATAGATACTGGTCCCGCGGATTAGTTAACTCTAATCTAAACACGTCAGCAGCGCTCTTGGACAGCTTACACAGCGCTACTGAAGGTTGGGCCGGTAGTGTAATGGAGCACGTCGGATCCGTATTCTCGTCCAAGAAATTTCTTCCGAAGGTGCAAGTTCAACGCTTGCCCGGTCCACCAGTTACTGATGCAGCAGTTAGAGTTTTTGCTCTGCGACCTCCGCGATCTCCGCGGTTATTTCTTTGGCGAAATCCTGATCATTCCTTCCCGCGCTCCATCCAGCACACATCCCAATATTTCCCGAACTTCCGTCCAACCTCCGAGAACACGCCGACCGTCTTGAATCCAAACCGTGCATGGAGCGCCGCAGTCGCCGCGTTCGGCGTCGTGTATCCCGCTACAAAGCGATGCACATCTTCACCCCGCAGAACGTCAAACAGGGCCGCATACAGACGCTTTCCGATGCCATTGCCAACCGCCTCCGGCGCGCAATAGATCGTTGTCTCGACGGTCGTGTCGTACGCTGCCTTCGGACGCCAACGCATCGAGCCAACATATCCTGTCACGCGCCCGCCGATCTCGGCCACCAGCAAACGATGACGTCCCGAAGTACCGAACTGCACGAACCAAGGCTCCCGACGCTCGGCGGTGTACGGCTCGATGTCAAACGTCACCGGAGTATTCACGACGTAGTGATTATAGATTTCGGTGAGCCGCTCCAGATCGGGTCGCGCCGCCGGACGAATCCGAATCTCAGACATGGGAATCCTCCTGAAAAAAGCGAGCTTTTGGGTGGCGCAGCTGTTCACCGCTGCGATAAGGCCTTTCTTTTGACCTGGGCTTCAGCCCCCGAGGTACGCGCCGCGGACTCTTTTCAGCAATCTTCAGGCCCGCTTAATGATCACCACGGTCTTGTCGTCAATGCGATCCTGTTCGTCGACGAGCCGCTCGTCCTGTTCGACGGCGTATTCCAGGATCGCGCTGCAAATCTCCTTGGCTGGAGCATTCTTGTGGTCGCGCATCACCTGCTCGATGCGAAGCCGGTCTTCATCGTCGCTGCCATCGTAAACGCCATCCGTATAAAGGAAGAGAATGTCTCCCGGACTCATTAGCGTAATTTCTCCCAGGTCCGAGGCGTTGATCTGCCGGGGCCGGCTGGCCATGGAGAAATATCTGTTGCGATCCGGATGATCTTCCGGAATTTCCAGGCCGAGCGCCAGAAACTGCACCATGCGCGCCTTGCCGATTTCCATGAACTTTCCAAATTCGGCAGAGAATACCAGCGGCGGAGGATGGCCAAAATTGACAAAACGAAATAGTCCTCCAGGGCGGATTTCTCCATACAGCATCGTTGCAATCTCCCGCGCACTGTCGTTCGGATCGCGTCCGAGGGCGTTTCGCGCCGTCACGGATTGCGCGAGCCTGAGATTGAGCTTCTCAAACACCTCTGGCGTAGTCTTCCCGTATCGATCGAGTTCAACAAGCATGAGTGCATGAAACGTGTCGTGAACCGTGGACGCAATCTTCGCCGAGATGACCCCATGGCCCTGTGCATCCACCAGCAACACTCCAGCCGTGGTGTAAAGCTCGCGGAGATCTTCGGCGATGCGTTGTTGCTCTGAGACTTTCGCTCGTCTGTATTCAGCGGCGACGGCGGCAGTGTAGCCCGGCCTCGTCTTCAGCCACTGCACGTGCGTGTCCACCGAGTTTCGCGGAGTCTGGCCTTTGGGAAGGGGCTGCAGGTAGTCCTTGGACAACTTGATGGCGCGTGCAATTCGCGCGTCGATGTTGTAGCGCTGCTGAAAATTGATGTACTCAAAAAGATCCCCGCCGACCGTGCCAGCGGGAATGGAACTCCCGTACATATCAATGCCCGCGAGATGGGGAATCGTCCCCTCCACGGGCATCAGCCTCTCGCGAAGGTACTCGTCAATGCTCAGTTCTAGCGGACGCGTTGCCATGGAGATTCGACATTGTGGCCCTTTACCCACATCCCGGAGCCGGCAATGGTCACATTGGATTATACGGAAGGCGCGTTTCGGTTGTGCACACACCCACACATCGCCAAACTACGCCATGTGTTGGGCACCCTCGATTACCTCAGGTGATTGCGGCGCGCGGGCGTGAGTGTATACACTGGGGTGCGAACTTGCGACGTGCTCCGAGGCGCCTTCGAAAAGCAGCGCCAAATCGAGGTTAATTGATGCCCAAGCATCGCAAGGCGGCGATCGCAGCGGCAGCACTTCTGATTGTTGTACACCTGATTCTGCTCGTAGCCCGGTATGGTACCCAGTTCGCCTCGCGTTGGGGTGACTGGATCGGGGCGGCGACTGCCCTCCTGGCCGCCATCGCCTGTTGGTTCGCCTCACGCAGATCGGGTTCTTTTGGCAGGCGGGTTTGGCGCCTGGCTTCCTTTTCTCTCGCCCTCGCTTCCCTTGGCCAGATTGTTTTTACCTACTACTTCGACTATCTGCACGTTCCTGGCGGCAGTTTGTGGCCGAGCGACATCCTGGTGTTCTTCTGGGCCGTGCCCGCCATGATGACGCTGTTTCTGAGTCCGCGAGACCCGAATAGCGAATTCCGGTGGTTGCGGGTATGCGATTTTGCGCAAGTTTGTACACTGGTGCTGTCCGTCGAGCTTTCACTGCTCTATGTGCCCTCACGATGGCAAGCTTCGGAACAGGTCATGGCGGTTCGCGCTTTTCACGTCGGCCTGGCCTTCTTCGGGCTGTTGGCCCTCAGTTTTCTGGTGCGAGGACTGCTTACTTCCTATCGCACGGCACGTACATTTTTTCTGGATATGGCGGTGTTTTTTTTCGCCTTCGCCATCACCTCCAATGCGACTCTATTCGCTTTTGCCAACCGGACATATCAGCAGGGCACCTGGCTCGACCTGACGTGGACCTTCACGTACAGCATTCTCATCGCGATTGCCGCGACATGGGACGGCACCGAACAGAACCTGCACGACCCAATCGAGCCCTTCGCCCCGGGCATGCGACTGCTGGCGCAGTTTTCCCCCTTGCTCATCCCCGCGATTGTTTTTCCACTTCTCTTGCAGATCGCGCAGGAGCAGTTCTTCTGGTCCGCTCTCCTGGTGATGGTCTCCATCGCTGCGGCCAGCGGACGTCTGTTTTTGGTGCAGAGACAGTTGCTATACAGCTCTCAGGAACTGCAGAAGAATCTGTCCCTGCTGCAAGGGATTACCGAGGGAACCACAGACGCTGTATTCGTCAAGGACTTGCAGGGCCGTTACCTGATGATGAATTCCGCGGGTGCTCATTTTCTGGGACGAAGCATTGAAGAGGTCGTTGGTAAGGATGATCGTGAGCTCTTCTCTCCGGAAAACGGCCGTCAAATCATGGAGCGTGACGAGGCCGTGATCCGTGCCGGGGAGGCTTGCACCTATGAGGAAGATGCAACCTTGGGCGGCGTCACGAGGACTTACCTCTCCACCAAAGGTCCGTATCGTGACGCGACTGGCCGGGTTGTTGGCCTGCTCGGAATCTCGCGTGATATCACCGATCGCAAACGTGCGGAGCAGGAGATTCACAAATCACAGCAAAGGTTGCAGATTCACATCGAGCATACGCCGCTGGCCGTGATCGAATGGGATCCTCAGTTTTGCGTGGCGTCCTGGAATGCCGCAGCCCACCACATCTTCGGATTCTCACGCGAGGAGGCCATCGGTCAACATGCCAGCTTCATCGTGTCTCCCGCGTTCCGCCATCACGTGGAGGAGGTCTGGCAAGCACTCCGAGACCAAAAGGGCGGGACGCGTAGCACCAACAACAACACCACCAAGGACGGCCGGACCATTTCCTGCGAGTGGTACAACACGCCGCTGGTCGATGAATCCGGACGTTTGCTCGGCGTTGCTTCGCTGGTGCAAGACGTGACCGAGCGCGTAGCGCTCGAAGAGAGACTCCGGCAGTCCCAGAAAATGGAGGCGATTGGGCGTCTTGCTGGCGGCGTTGCTCACGACTTCAACAACCTCTTAACGGTCATCATGGGATACACGCAGGTCTTGACCGATGGACTTCCACCGGCAAGCCGGCTGACCGACGCCACGAACCAAATCCGATCCGCCGCCGACCGCGCTGCCGGAATTACCCGCCAACTGCTGGCCTTCAGTCGAAAGCAGGTGCTCTCGCCGCGGGTGATCGATTTGAACGACGTCATGATGAATCTCGACACCATGCTGCGGCGGTTGATCGGCGAAGACATCCAGGTACTGACCGTACCCGGTCGTGCCTTGGGCACGGTCAAAGCCGATCCCGGGCAAATCGAACAGGTCATTCTTAACCTCGCACTGAATGCGCGCGATGCCATGCCGCAGGGGGGGAAGCTGACCCTGGAAACCGAAAACATGGATCTGGACGACGCCTATGCCCGCGAACACCGGCCTCTACAGCCGGGACGTTATGTCATGCTGGCGGTGAGTGACACGGGAACCGGCATGAGTCCGGAAACTCAGGCGCATATCTTCGAACCTTTTTTCACAACCAAGGACGTCGGCAAGGGCACCGGTCTCGGACTCTCCACGGTCTACGGAATCGTGAAACAGAGTGGAGGCTACATCTGGGTTTACAGCGAACCGGATCAGGGGACGACGTTCAAGATCTATCTGCCCCGAGTCGATCAACCTGCCGAAAAAGTGGGAACGGAGAAGCGGCCGGCGGGCATGCAACGCGGAACGGAGACGATCCTGCTGGTCGAAGATGACACCCAACTCCGTCAATGGACATCGTCCGTACTGACTAACTGCGGCTACAAAGTATTGACCGCAACGGGCGCAGAAGAAGGCCTCGCCCTGTGCCGTCAAAATCACCACAACATTCAACTGCTGGTCACTGACGTGATCATGCCTAGGATGAGCGGCCCGCAGCTCGCCGAGCAGGTGAAACAGATTTCCCCGCACGCCAGGGTCCTGTACATCTCGGGCTACACCAACAACGCCATCGTGCATTATGGCGTGCTCGATCCTGGACTGTGGTTTCTGGCCAAGCCCTTCTCATTGTCGGCGCTCGTCGCCAAGGTGAGGGAAGTTCTGGATGCCGCGGCTCCGGAGCGGGAGACTGCGGAGTAGGCTTTAGCGGGAGAACGTTTCGACAGGGTTGATTCGCCGTGGCCGAGATGCACGATAAAAAAGCACTCATTCCGGCGCAGTGCAATTTCCTTCACTTGACGAAGGCGGGTGGCGCACTTCTCCGGCGTCATAAACAACTGGGTGCCCCACTTTGTTTTCTCCGTCATCGCACCTTAGAAACCAGCTATACTTCGACGCCGATGTGGGTCACCCGCCAATGGTCCACTGGAATTATACGGAAGGAGCAATCAGGGAGCCGCGCCAGACAACGAGTCTGTTACGAAACTCGATCTAACACGACGATGGTGGGACAAACATGCTCCAGTCGCTTCACCGGCTGCGGAAAAATTCATGAACGCGTGCGCGACCGTGGAGGAGCGGCCCTTCAGGGCCGCGTAAGTTGCGTGAATTCATCATGGGCTTTAGCCCCAGCGTTGTCTTGATGGGGAATTAGTGAGTTTTTCCGGAGGCCGTTCAGCGAACGGCACGAGTTTTGTAAGGCCAGACAACGCGGAGGGTAACCGACAATTGGTGAGGGCGTTTCCGTCGACGGCGCCATTTCAAAGGACGAACGGTGGGGCACCCGTGTGTTACCTCGGCCACCCGCCGGGTTGCCCACATCTGACCGGAGGCTTCGCTGTAATAGTTATCTCGACGCATTCCGGTGACGTCCAAAACCACACATCGCAAAGTGCGCGATGTGTGGGGTACGCTCGGATTACCTGCGTCACCCGCCCAAAGAACACCAATGCCCCTTCGATGCTAGCTTCAGCGAGAGGGAGAGTTGAAGAAGTTCGAGCGCACCTGCACGAGATCAAAATTATTCCCGTTGGAAATCAAATAATACAGCCCGTCCTGACCCCAATGTCCAAGCCGCACCGTTGCCGGAGTGGGGCCTCCAGACGATCCTATCGGGGAAAAGGTATTCGAATCGAACACTGCAAAGCCGCCGAAAGGTGAGGCGCTCAAAAACAATCGGCTAACGCTGGGCTCTTCAAAAATTGCCACACCTGTCGTCCCCAGATTTCCGACAACACCACCGGTGCTCGCGTTGAAAATCTGTCCATTGATATCGAACAGGTTGGTGCCGTCAGTTGCAAACACCCCCACACCGTAGGACGCTTGAAAACCTGGAGCCTCCAGCAGTTGGTTGTTGAAGATGACAAAATGGAGGATTCCCATCTCGTTGTAGCCAGTTTGCCAGCCATACACGTCGGAGCTACCGACAAAACGCATCCCTCCGGGGCTCACGTTGTTGGGAGGTTCGTTGAGGAATTCCGACACCACAACGCCGTTAGAAATCAATGCGATCCCATCATTGCCGTAATACCTTGCACGCAGGGTTGCGACAACGTTGCCCGGCGTTCCGGGCTGCACTTGTAGATCGATTGCGCTCAGCTGCCCTTTAGCGGGATCGACGCCGAGTGCGATGGGTGTTCCCGTGGTTTGGGTACTAATGTCGAAGGGAACAACCGTGCCTTCGCCATTCAATGCGACATAAAGTGTTGTTCCGTCATCGGAGAGCCCTAATGCTCCCGGATCGCTTCCGATCGGAATCGGAGGACCGACTGCGCCCGTGACGGCGTCAATCTTAATCAGAGAATTCGGGTTCGTCGAAGAATTGGCCGGGATCGAGGCATAGAACTGGCGGGTGATCGGTTCGAAGACCACGTCTGCGGCCCCGAGAGGCGTCTGCTTAAAGACGTTGAACTCCAACGGAGCGGAAGCGCCCCCAGGCGCGGGATTGACCACCTGCAAGGATAAAGTCGTCATGGAATGAAGCAGGCTTGCGCCGAGAGTAACTTCCAGCCCGCCTACAAAATGTTTCACGGGGCCATTAAATGGCCTTCCATTCAACTGCACTGTGGATTCCGCAAAGATGTCGTTGCCGTCGATATTCACTTTTACAGGTCCAGATCCGGCTGGCGCAGAATTGGGATAGCTGAAGGTGATGACGGGTTGCGGATAGGTGTCGATGCCGTTTCCAGAAAGCTGCACAACCTGTGGACTGCCCGGAGCGTCGTCGTACACAAGGAGGGTGCCAGTTGCGGGGCCCACCGCCGTGGGTGTGAAAGTGGCTCCCAGGTTACACACCTTGTAATTGGGTGGTAAAGACTTGGGGCAGTGATTTACCGCCTGGAAATCTCCTGTCGCGACGACGGAAGTGATGTGCAGAGGCAGATCGCCCTGGGTGTAGACCTGCAAATAGACCGGACTGCTGGTGACGCCTACAATCTGATCGGAAAATCCCAAACCGTAATTGTAAATATTGATGGTGGGCCGATCGACGTAGCCATTGAGCGCGATCGATTGATGGGGAATAGGGGCGTTGTCCGTGAATTGAAGCGTGCCCGTATCGTAATTTGCCCCTGCTGCCGGCACATACTGTACTTTGAGTGTACATGCTGCGCCTGGCAAAATTTTGGTGCAATGGGAGGTTACGACGAAGGCAGGATTGCTGACCGCCTCGCTGCTGATCAGAAGGTCGGCCGACCCGCAGTTGGTCAGGGTAAGAGAATCAGAGTAAGACGGCTTCCCCACGATCGACTGGAAATATAACGCGCCGGTCGATAGACAGACTGCTGCATTTGGGCTGCTTAAATCGAACTTAGTGACAAAAGCATGCTGACTATTGAAGACAGGCGGCACTGTTTGGAATGCACCGGGCGTAGTTGGGAGGTCGCTATCGTAAGTGGTCCCGGTGAGATACGGATTTCCCGTGGGGTCGACAGCCACGCCCTGTCCGGTGGTACCGGTTGAGCCGCTGAAGTAAGTAGAAAATTCCACAGCGCTTCCCGCCCCGTTCAAAACGGCGAGAAAGGCGGCGGTTGCATTCCCGTAGATATTTTGCGGCGGCTGGCTTTGCAACGGACTGAACAACGGTAGATCGGTCTGGTTGGTATAGCCCGTTATTACAGCCTTGCCGTTCCCGTCCACCGCGATTCCCGTAGCCGATATGCCTTGTCCATAGCCAGACCCAGTTCCGCCGAAGTACGTCGAGTAGACCAGTTCGGACAACCCCGGATTCATCTTCGTAATAAACGACACCGGACCGGGTTGTGTGTGGGTGGTTTGGAAGGCTCCGGGCGTGATTGGAAAGTCCACAGATTGCGCCGTTCCCGCCGCATATACGTTTCCGGCCGCGTCAAGGTCGATTTGCGAAACTGCGTCGTAAGCGCTACCACCCAGATAGGTGGCGTTGACTAATGCGGTTCCAGTAGAGTTCAGCATCGCAATGAACCCACTGGCGCCGCCATTGCTCGAAGGGTAGTCTGGCTGGAATGAGTTCGGCGTTGTAGG
>Ga0210402_10000180_pt1 | contig 72299 bp, 66 predicted proteins | sample IncBWC7MmetaG_FD_161055 | JGI IMG/M metagenome (GOLD analysis project Ga0210402, IMG submission 161055) | Forest soil microbial communities from Barre Woods Harvard Forest LTER site, Petersham, Massachusetts, United States - Inc-BW-C-7-M | ecosystem: Environmental > Terrestrial > Soil >...
AGGCCTATTACGCGGTATCGGGCAGCGGCATGATCCTGCATACCTGCAATCCGCGGCTGCACGCACAACAGCTGATATACATCATCAACCACGCCGAAGATCGCGCACTGCTGTTCGATGCCAGTTATGCACCGATCCTGGAGAAGATCGCGCCGCATTGTCCGCAAGTGGAGGCCTGGATATGCTTGAGCGATGCATCGAACATGCCCAGCATGGCGGGCATCGACAATGTTTTGTGCTACGAGGATTTGATCGGAGCCTACAGCGATGTATTCGACTGGCCGCGATTCGATGAACGCGCGGCGGCCGCGCTTTGCTACACCTCCGGCACGACGGGGAATCCAAAGGGCGCGCTGTACTCGCATCGATCAATCGTGCTCAATGCGCTCTCGGCATGCCTGCCCGGGCTGGTATCGCTGTCGCCCAGGGACACCGTTCTGCCGGCGGTACCCATGTTCCATGTCAATGGTTGGTGTATCCCGTATGCGGCGCCGATTGGCGGTGCTACCTTGGTGCTGCCCGGGCAGCGAATGGACGCGCCGAGTCTTTACGAATTGCTGGAGAGCGAGAAGGTCACCGTCACTGCGGGGGTGCCGACGATCTGGATCGCGCTGATGCGCTACATGGAGCAGGACAATCTGCGGTTATCGACCCTGAAGCGGATTCTGGTGGGAGGTTCGGCCATGCCGCCATCCCTCATCGCCAAATTCGACAACGAATTCGGCATCGAGGTGCGGCATGCCTGGGGCATGACCGAGACCGTGGCCATCGCCACCATGAGCGCGGTGGATTCCCGGCTGGCCGTCTTGCCCGCCGCTGCGCGCCATGCAGCGCTGTCCAAACAAGGCAAATCGGTTTTTGGCGTTGAGCTCAAAGTCGTGGACGAGCGCGGCCGCACGTTGCCGCGCGATGGACAGTCGCAAGGCGAACTGATGGTGCGCGGACTGTGGACCATATGCGGATACTTCAAGGCGGAGGATTCCGCGCTCATCGACGGATGGCTGCCCACCGGGGACATCGCCACCATCGATGCGCAGGGCATCATGCAGATTCGGGACCGCGCCAAGGATCTGATCAAGACCGGCGGCGAGTGGATCAGTTCGATCGATCTGGAAAACGCCGCCATGAGCCACCCCGCGGTCGCCTTGGCCGCGGTCATCGGCGTGAAACATCCGCGCTGGGAGGAGCGGCCCTTGCTGTTCATCGTGCGCAAGCTTGATCAGTCGCTGGAACGTGAGGAGATCCTGGCGTTCCTCGAAGAGCGGGTTGCCAAATGGTGGCTGCCGGACGGGGTGATTTTCCTCGAGTCGCTGCCGGTGGGAGGTACCGGCAAGGTGCAAAAGGCGAGCCTCCGCGAGCAATACCGGAGCGAGTTTCAAGCGCCCGGCGGCGATTGAGAGCCCAACATGCCATTGAAGTTCTTCGCGGGCCTTCGCCCGGTTCACCGCGGCCAGTTGGCGCGGGACATCCTCGCCGGCGTCAATCTTGCCTCCGTCAATATTCCCCAGGTTCTGGGCTATACCCGCATCGCTGGAACGCACGTGGTCACAGGGCTGTACACGCTGCTGCTGCCGGTCATCGCTTTTGCCGCATTCGGCTCGTCCCGCCATCTGGTGGTGGCCGCCGACTCGGCAACCGCCGCCATTTTCTCCAGCTCCGTGTCGCGCATGGCGGTTCCCGCCAGCGCGCACTACATGGCGCTGGTCGGCATGGTGGCGCTGCTGACCGCGGGCGTGCTGCTGGTGGCGCGGATTTTCAAACTTGGATTTCTAGCTGATTTCCTGTCGCGTACGGTGCTGGTGGGTTTTCTCGCCGGTGTCGGCTTGCAAGTCGGCATCGCGATGCTGCGCGACATGACAGGTGTCGCGGTCGCTTCGCGCTACTCGCTGGTGCAGGCGTGGGGGGTTGTGCAGGGGCTGTCCCATCCCCAAATTCCGACCATCGCGCTGTCCGCCGCTGTTGCGGCGAGCATCTTGCTTGGGAATCGCTTCGCTCCGCGGCTGCCCATTTCGCTGCTGGTCGTGATCGGAGTGATCGCGGCAAGCGCCGCATTTCACTTTGAGGAGCGAGGCATCGCCGTCATCGGCGTGGTTCCCGGCGGATTGCCCCCCTTGAGGCTGCCCAGCGTGACCTGGAGCGAATTACTGGCGCTGCTGCCGGTGGCCGCATCATGCTTCGTGATCATCATCGCGCAAAGCGCCGCGACTTCGAATGGTTTTGCGGCACGCTTCCGGGAAAGCGTCGATGACGACTCGGACATTCTCGGTTTGTCGGCGGCGAACATTGGCGCCGCGGTCAGCGGAACCTTTGTGGTCAACGGCAGCCCGACACAGACCGCAATGGCGGTCCGCCTCGGCGCGCGCAGCCAGGTTGCGCAACTCGCGCTGGCCGCTGCCGCGCTCTTGGTGCTGCTGGTGCTGACCGGCCCGCTGCAATACCTGCCGCGGTGCGCGTTGGCGGCCATTGTGTTCACCGTCGCCGTGGGGATGATCGACGTGGCATGCCTGCGCGACATCCGGCGCGAAAGTCCCGGCGAATTCTACCTCGCCGCGTTCACCGCGGTGACCGTGGTCGCGGTGGGAGTGGAGCAAGGCATACTGCTGGCAATCGCGCTGTCGCTTTTCAGGCACGTGCGCCACAGCTATCGGCCTCACACCACCATGCTCGTGGCGGATGCATCCGGCCGCTGGATACCCGGGCCCGCGACGCCCGGCCGGGAGACCGCGCCCGGCCTCATCATATATCGCTTCGGCGCGGATCTCTTCTATGCGAACAAGCAGCGATTTTGCAATGAAGTGCACGACCTGGTGGAGCGCGCACCGACCCCGGTACGCTGGTTCATAGTCGATGCGGGCGCGATCACCGACTTGGACTATTCCGCGGCGCAGGCCATTTTCGGATTGCTGGACGAACTCCAGCGCCGAAACATCGCCGTGATCTTTGCCCGCGTCAGTCCGTATCTGCGTTCCGACATGGACCGGCATCGCATCAGCGCTGCCGTCGGCGCGACGAAAATTTTCGCCACCTTGCACGAGGCCATTGCCGTGACGCGCGGAAGCCCCGATGCGACGGACAATGGCGGCATCATCGCCGGTTGAGTTGGAGTCGTTCCATGCGGTTTACACCATGCATCGGCCTGCGCGTCTTGATCTTGATTCCGTATGCCTGCCTGCCGGCATTCGCCGCAGGACTCGGGCCGTCCAATGATTCTCTTAAGATGAATCAGATACAGGTCATAGGCACGCACAACAGCTATCACGCGGGCTTATCCCCAAGCGAAGCGCAGCTGATGCAGCAGAAGAATCCGAAGCTCTATCAAGCGCTCGACTACCGCCATCGCCCCCTGGATCTGCAGTTGAGTTCGGGCGTGCGTCAGATCGAACTCGACATCTTTGCCGACTCCGAGGGCGGCCGCTACGCTCACCCCTCAGGACCCGAAGCCGTGGCCGCGGCAGGGCTCGGAAAAGATCCGGACTTTGATCCGCAGGGGCTGATGGGCAAGCCCGGCTTCAAGGTCATGCATGTCCAGGACATCGACTATCGCAGTACCTGCCAGCCGCTGGTCGCGTGCCTCAAAATTGTTCGCAAGTGGTCGCAGGCGCATCCGCATCACCTGCCGCTCTACATTCTGCTCGAGACCAAGGAGAGCGATCTGCCGCCGCAATACCATGCCCAGAGCACCGAGAAATTCACCAGCGCCGCATTCGATGCCCTGGATGGCGAGATTCGTTCGGTATTTCCCGCCAACGAAATGATTACGCCCGACCAGGTGCGCGGCGCATTTGAGACCCTGGAACGGGCCGTTCTCAGCAACCACTGGCCGACTCTGGCAAGCGCGCGCGGCAAGGTAGTGTTCCTCATGGACCAGCGCAGCGTCGGGCCGCTGTATCTCAACGGACATCCATCGCTTGCCGGCCGGATCATCTTTACCAACGCCGAGCCCGGCCAGCCCGATTGTGCGTTTACCGAGGAGAACGACGGCACGCAAGAAGCCATCGCGGCGCTGGTGCGCAAAGGCTACCTGGTGCGGACGCGAACCGACGCCGACACGAAACAAGGGCGAAGCAACGACACGACGCGGCGCGACGAGGCTCTCGCCAGCGGCGCGCAAATTCTCAGCACCGACTACCCGGCATCGGAGCCCGCGCAATGGACGGGCTATTCCGTGAGCTTTGCCCACGGCGCCGTCGCACGCTGCGATCCCGTGAATTCGCCGCCGAGCTGTTCCGACAAGACATTGAGCGCAGGCCATGGCCAGTAGTGGGGCCTAGGATGGCCGCGCCAACCAGCGACGCGCCTGAGGCGCTCAGTGTCGAGGCCCGCGGCGAACTCCGTGCCGCAAGATTCACCGCGATGGCGAGTCCGTGTGAGGTGTTATTTTCCTCGACGGAGCCTCAAGCGGTATTGGCACTCGGCGCAATTGCCGCAACGGAAGCGTTGCGCATCGAGAAGAAATTCAGCCGCTATAGAGACGACAGCGTCACCGCCTGGATCCATGAACATCGGGGAACGACGCTCGAGGTTGACGGGGAAACGGCGTCGCTGCTTGATTTTGCGAGGCACTGCTATGAGTTGAGCGGCGGTCTTTTCGATATCACATCAGGCGTGCTGCGTCGTGCGTGGAAGTTCGATGGATCGGACCGTGTTCCTGAAGCCGCGCTGGTGGAACGTCTGCTGCCGTTCGTGGGTTTCGACAAGATCCGCTGGCAATCGCCGCATCTTCTGTTGCCTGCCGGCATGGAGTTGGACTTCGGTGGGATCGGTAAGGAGTATGCGGTTGACCGGGTTTATGAATTGCTCGCGATTCGGGATTCGACTCCTTTCCTCATCAATTTCGGCGGCGATCTGCGCGCGAATCGCGCGCCGCCACGCGGTCCGTGGCAGGTGGGAATCGAGCGGCCGGATGCGGAGCGGGAGCCGACGCTGCTGCTGGATCTACAGCAGGGTGCGCTGGCGACGAGCGGCGATTCGCGGCGCTACGTCTTGAAAGACGGCATTCGCTATGGCCACATTCTGGATCCCCGAACAGGATGGCCGGTGCCGGGAGCGCCGCGCTCGGTGACGGTTGCGGCCAGCAGTTGCACAGAAGCGGGAGTCCTCTCGACACTGGCGTTGCTGCACGGTGCCGGGGCGGAACAGTTCTTGGCGGGCGAGGGCGTTCGATACTGGATCCTGCAATGACTGCGACACGCAGGTGCAAAATCTAGCGAAGATCGCGCGACAAGATCACTTTCAGGACGAGACGATCAGTCGCATTGGTCAAGCCGGCGCCGACTCCTGCCTCGATCATCCAGGGTTTGCCGTAGTAGTCAAAAACGCCAAATAGTTGATGCTGCTGCTGCGACGCTGAATAAAATCCGCGAATCGGGCCAAAATCATCATATTCCTCCGCCGCCAACGCCCAGGTCTTGTTGATGTTGTAGGCGACCCGCGTCGCCGGCGCGAAATCGAGCCGCGAAAATCCCTTGTACGAATTGTCGAGAATCGGATTGACGATGAGATCGTAAGGGCCGAGGTGCCAGCCGATGATGGGGCGGATTTCCGATGTGTTGGTGTTTTGATCCCAGTGCGCCGTGTTCCAGCTGAATTCAAAATTCACGCCGTAGAAGAACGTCTGGTCGGCAGCATCGGGTTTCACGAACAGCGTACGGATTTTGAATCCGTTGTACGTCCAGGCGCCGGTACCACTGATACTGTACAGCGGCATATACAGACCGGCCTCGAACCAGTCCGTGACTCCATATGCCCATTCCGAAACACCGTTGAGCGTGTGGTTGGGAGCAATGCCTCCGGGAAAAGACGGACTGTTGCGGCCATCAGGCGTGTAGTTGTTGTGCAAGGTGAGGTTGAACACGCCCGGTGCTGCAATTTCTGCGTTGTACACCTGGATCTCGTCGGTTTGCGCCCGCGCCCGTTGCGCCGATCCGAGACAAAGCATCGCTGCGAGCGCAAGATGCGCTGCCGGGTGCGTTCGCAAACTCCATGGAGGCCTCATCAATATTTATGCATAACGTCGCCCGGCCGCCGAACGCTGTCCTCGAGAATCTAAAACCGCCACCCCACCTGAACCAGGATCGCGTTCAGACCCGGATACAGATCGAGCCCTTGCAGTCCGGCGGGCGCCGGTACCCGCACATTGTATGTCTGCTGATAATACTCCGCGCGAACGCTGATCTCCGAGCCTGCAGCGTTCCCCGGTCCGGCAAATTTTTTCGCGAATTTCACGCCGTACGTCAAGGCATGAAACGGTCCAAGCCGGGAATCCGAGGATTCATAAGTGAGGTTCGGGTTTGCGCCGGCCAGGATGAATGGGGTGTAAAAATCGGCCGCCGTTTGCCGATACCAGCGAACCGCAGGCTCGATATATCGATCGCGATCAGCCCATGACCAGCGCAGATGCAGCTGCGCAGTGTCCGAGCGCACCCCCCAGTTATCACTCATGTAACGCAGCGACAGTGCGGTCGAAAGCTGTGAACTCCAGGCGACGCGATTCTCCGAATACCCGCTTTTGCGCGTGCGCTGATCGGGACGGCTTTCATACTCATAGCCGCTGGTATTGCCGGCGCCATCGATGATGGAGGTGATCTTGTACGGATCGTTCAAGTACCCCGTGAATCGATCCACCGAGATGTTGAACTCGGTAAGCCATTTTCGGGTCATCACCTGCGTCACGCCAAGCAGCCCCGCCACCCCGTCCTTGGTCTTACCGCCCATCTTTTCGAACAACGCGTAGTCGCTGCCCGGTACCGGCGCGCCGCCGATGGGACTCAAGCGGTCGTACTCATTGCTGACGCCGAACGACAGCGTGGTGTTCTTGTCGTTGAAGTCGTGCGCGATCGAAGCATTCACGGTAGCGGAAACAAAATCGTGCTCATCGGACAATTTGCCGCCCACGCTCAGCTGATCCGTTCGGGAGATTGGCACCGTCCAGTTCCCGCCGACCGCGAGGCGCTGATCGTGGTACTTCGGATCGACGGGCAATTGGCCCGGAGCCGTCGTGTAGGTGCGGGGACCGGTCAAGCTGGTACCGGAGGGCGATGCGAACGTCTGCGCCGTATGGCTGGTCAACGCGCCGTTTGGACTGGCGCCCGATAGGGCGTCGAAAGTTGCATTGAAGCTGAGCGCCTGGCCATCCGCAAAACTCCTGGCGACCTCGACGATGGGTTCGATCGCCTGGATGCGGCCGTTCTCGTGGTAATACGCCAACGCCGAATCCACCGTCCAATCCTGCAGCAGTCCATTGACGGCGTCGGCGATACGCGATGACTGGCTGCGCGCCGTGCCGGCGCTGAGCAATGCACAACTCGCGGCCATCAAGCGCCGCCGCGCAACCGAAGCGCTGGGCGACCGCGGCGCCGGCCGCGGCGACCTCGGTTTCAATTGCATCCGCAGCCACCGCCCGCGTATGAACGTCCACCGGATGATGCTTCCTTGCTGAAATACATGTGATCGTCAATTGCCTTGTCGAGAGGATCGGAGTCCAGTTGCATCTCCTCGCGCGCCAGCACATCCCGCTGCCAGGGTTTGACTCCGATTGAGCCGCATCCCGAGACAGCCGTAGCGCCGATCATCAAGCACAAGAAACTCAAGTGACCAAGGTTCATCGTCCCTCCCGGGTGAAGTCCGCTACTTTTCCGCCAACAAGTCACGCACCTGGGTTTCGTAAACCGCGGCGTCCACCGGTCGAAAGCCCACGTGAGTGAAGCGCTGCACGCCGTGCCGATCGATCAGTACGCCCGACGGCATGCCTTTGACTTTATAGGACTCGGCAAGAACACCAGCTGGATCGAAGCGCACGTCAAACGTCGGCTTGAATAGGGCGAGAAACTTATCCGCATCGGCGCGGTCGGCGTCCAGATTCACTGTAACTATCGTCAGGCCGCGCGGTTCGTAAATGTTCTTCATGGTCTGCATCCATGGGAACGATTGTTTGCAGGGGGCGCACCACGATGCCCAAAAATCCAAATACACCACTCGCCCTCGATATTGTTCGAGATCGAGTTGCGAGGCGGCACGTGTCGGCGTGAGCAACAACAGGCACAGGCTCAAAAGAATGCATCGCACCATCGATCCTGAACTCCTCGAGTCCGTGCTCACTTGTGTCGGATTTTTCACGCAGTGGGATGTGGGCAAATGCCGCGCAGCGGCGCATTGCCGTCCGTCGCCGATACCCGACACGCTTGCGAGTCGGCCGGACTTGCGATTACTTTGTACTGCAAAGTAAAAAGATGTCAAGCTCGCCGTCGGCAGAATCGGTCTGATGCGACTGGGTCTGAATGGTATAAATGATGCCGTCTGTGACAAGAGGGATTGATATGCGCTTGGATTCAACTCGTAGATTGCGGCTCCGCCTGCCCGCGCTGTTGTTGCCCGTGCTGGTATTGAGTGCGGGCCCGAGTTACGCCGGATTCGATCATGAATGGTCGCTCGACCAAAGCGGAATATGGGCCAGGAAGTATCAGACTGCGCTCGAGGGCGGCGTTATCGCCATCGAACTGGCGGGAAGCCTGTGGTACGGAAACGATAACGAATTGGGCCACACCTACTGGCAGACGGTCGATTCATCGGTGATTTCCGGCGTCGCCGCGCAGCTGCTCAAATACGGGTTCAGCCGCGCCCGCCCCGACCAAGGCAACAACCCCAATGCGTGGTTCCAGGGCAGCGGTCATGAGAGCTTTCCGAGCGGTGAAGTCACCCTGCAGGCGAGTTTCGTCACGCCATTCATCGTGAACTACGGCCGGCAGGATCCTTGGGTGTGGGCGTTGGAACTTCTACCCGCGTACGACGCCATCGCGCGCCTGAAAAGTCAGGCGCATTGGCAGACCGACGTCATCGCCGGGTGGGCGCTGGGCACCGGGGTGGGGTATTGGAGCACCACCCGGGCCGTTCCCCTGTCGGTTCAGATCCTGCCGCGTGGACTGTCCGTGGGATTCTCAAAGCGTTTCTAGTACTTTGCTGCGCAGAGCGAGGGAACCTTGCACATGCTGAGGCCTCTAATGCCCCGAGTCCACGGGCTAAAATGCCGGGGATCTGTGGCATCTGCCCGAAACTTTCGGTTAAAATTACATATTCATAATGGCGATGCCGTAGAGGCGCCAATACCATTGAATCTTGAGGAAGTACCAATCGCAAGCACCGTGTTGCGATTGAATTTGAGGAAGTAGTCCAATCGCAAGCACAATGTTGACTTGGTGCGGTTATGCGCTAGGCGCCGCCGCTTTGGTGTATGGCATTATCGCTTGTCTGGCTGTTCGCATGCAGTTACGCGCGGCGCGCGCCGCCGCGGGCGCTGCCCGGCGCGACATGCCCGCGGCCACGGTGTTGAAGCCGTTATGCGGCGCCGAGACTGAAACCTACGATTGCCTGCGATCGTTCTGCGATCAGGAGTACCCGACGTTTCAGGTGATCTTCGGTGTCGCCGACCCCAACGATCCTGTCATAGCAATAGCGCGGCGGCTGCAGCGCGAATTTCCGCAGCGCGACCTTAGGCTCGTCATCGACGGCAGGCAACACGGCAGCAGCCGCAAGGTGAGCAACCTCGTCAACATGATGGCGTACGCCAATCACGATTACATTGTGCTGTCGGACAGCGACGTGCGCGTGCGTAGCGACTATCTTGCCAAAGTCGTGGCTCCCTTGCTCGAGTCCGATGTCGGCATCGTCACCTGTCCGTATCGAGGCGTCTCGCGAGGCGGCCTGTGGTCGCGTCTGGAGTCCATGTTCATCAACGAATGGTTCATGCCATCGGTGCGGGTCGCCGCCGCCGCCGGTTCGCGCGCCTTTGCTTTTGGCGCGAGCATTGCCCTGCGCCGCGATGTGCTTTCCCAGATCGGCGGTTTCATGTCGATTGTCGATCAATTGGCCGATGACTACCGCCTGGGCGAACTGACCCGAGGTCGCGGCCTGCGCACCGTGCTGTCCGACGTGGTGGTCGAGATCGCGGTCGCGCAGCGTAGTTTCCAAGAGTTGATTGGCCACGAGCTTCGCTGGCTGCGCACCATTCGCATGTTGCGGCCGGCCGGGTACAGTTTCAGCTTTGTCACGTTCACGATTCCGGTGGCGCTCATTGCAGCGTGCCTGTCCCGAGGTGCGCCAGCGGCCTTGATCATGCTCGCGATCGCCGCGCTGGCCCGTTTTTTGCTGCATTTGCAAACCCGCCAAGCGGGCGCCACAGCAGCTCAGCTGTTCATAGTGCCTTTTCGGGATATGCTGAGCTTGAGCCTGTGGGCCGTAAGCTTCCGCAATCGCCGCGTGCGCTGGCGAGATGATCATTTCGAGGTGACTCCAGATGGTTCGGTCGAGTTGGTTGTGAGGGGAACGCCATGAGAACTTTGTTTTTGCACCCGCCATCATTCGACGGCTATGACGGCGGCGCCGGCGCACGCTATCAAATGAAGCGCGAGGTGCGTTCCTTCTGGTATCCGACCTGGTTGGCCCAGCCCGCCGCCCTGGTCGAGGACTCGAAGCTGATCGACGCGCCGCCGCACAGCTTGAGCTTCGAGGACATCGCGGGTGAGTTCAAAGACCGCGATCTGGTGGTGATGCACACCTCAACCCCATCGTTCAAATCGGACGTGAAGACCGCCGAAATGATCAAGGCGATCAATCCGCGCATCAAGATCGGCTTCATCGGCGCCAAGGTCGCGGTGGAACCGGAGAAGAGTCTCATCGCGGGAAATGCCGTGGACTTCGTGGCGCGCAACGAGTTCGATTTCACCATCAAGGAAGTCGCCGACGGCAGGAATTGGGCCGATATCAAGGGGCTCTCCTACCGCAATGGCGAGGGCGCCATCGTTCACAACGAGAACCGCGAGGTTCTCGAGAACATGGATGCGCTCCCCTGGGTGACCCCGGTCTACAAGCGCGATCTCAAGATCGAGAACTATTTCGGCGGATATCTCAAGCATCCCTATATCTCGTTCTACACCGGGCGCGGCTGCAAATCGCGCTGCACCTTCTGTCTGTGGCCGCAAACCGTGGGCGGGCATAAATATCGGGTGCGGTCGGTCGAGGATGTCGTGGCTGAAATGAAATGGGCGAAGAGCGCCTTCCCGCAGGTGAAGGAATATTTCTTCGACGACGATACGTTGACCGACAATCTGCCGCGCGTCGAGGCGCTCGCCCGCGAGTTGGGCAAACTCGGAATCACCTGGTCGTGCAATGCAAAGGCCAATGTTCCGCGCAAGACACTCGAGGTCATGAAGCAGAATGGTCTGCGGCTGCTGCTGGTCGGCTACGAATCCGGCAACCAGCAGATTCTGTTCAACATCAAGAAGGGTATGCGCGTGGAATTCGCGCGCCGCTTCACCAAGGACTGCCACGAGCTGGGCATCGTCATCCACGGCACCTTCATTCTGGGTCTGCCGGGCGAAACCAAGGAAACCATCCAGGAGACCCTGGATTTTGCCAAAGAGATCAACCCGCACACGATACAGGTGTCGCTGGCCGCGCCCTATCCCGGCACCTTTCTCTACCGGCAGGCGAAGGAGAACGGCTGGCTGTTCAACGAGGAAATCGACCTTCTGACCCAGGAAGGAACGCAGATTGCGCCGCTGAACTATCCGCACTTGAGCCACACCGAAATATTCGATTCCGTCGAGGATTTCTACAAGAAGTTCTATTTCCGCCCGTCCAAGATCGCCTCCATCCTGGCCGAGATGATTGCCAGTCCCGAGATGATGAAGCGCCGGCTGCGCGAGGGCGTGGAGTTCTTTCACTTTCTGCGCACGCGGCAGGACACCGCTTGAAGCGATTGATCGTCACGGCAGACGATTTCGGCGCTGCTCGCGAGGTCAACGACGCCGTCGAGACGGCGCATCGCAATGGCGTTCTCACTGCTGCCAGCCTGATGGTCGCGGCGCCGGCGGCGGCGGATGCGGTCGCGCGCGCGCGGCGCATGCCTACGCTGCGCGTCGGCCTGCATCTGGTGCTGGTCGAAGGGCGGCCCATGTTGCCGGCTTCGCAGCTTAAGTATCTGGTTGACGGCGCCGGCGCGTTTCGCTCCGATATGGCGGCCCTCGGTGCCGTCATTGCCATTCGACGCGAGGCGCGGGCCCAAGCCGCGGCCGAAATCTGCGCGCAGTTCGAGGCGTTTCGCGCCACCGGATTGGCGCTCGATCACTGCAACGCGCACAAGCATTTTCATCTGCATCCGGTCATTGGTACGTTGATTGCCGCCATTGGCGCTCGATTCGGCCTGCGCGCGGCGCGCGTTCCCGTTGAACCCGCGGGCGTGCTGCGCAAGGTGGAGCGCTCGCGCCGGGCGCCGGCGCTGCTGACGCAGCCCTTCGCGCACCTTTTGCGCCGGCGGTTTCGCGCCGCGGGATTCCTCGTACCCGATCAGGTCTTCGGATTGCAGTGGTCCGGAGCCATGACCAAAGAGCGTCTGTCCGGGTTGATCCGCAATTTGCCGGAGGGCTTGAGCGAGATTTATCTGCATCCCGCGACCGGCACTTATCAGGGAGCGGCGCCCGGTTATCGCTATGGCGAGGAATTGCAGGCGCTTGTGTCCGAGGAAGCCATCGGGGCGAGCCGCGAGACTTCGCTGCGGCTCGGCGGATTCGTCGATTTTCTGGGGTCGCCGGCGGCGCTGCATCCAGGTGCTGCCGTTGCGATGAGCAATGGGAGTTTAATGCCGTGAATTCGCCCGTGTCGGCGATCTCCGCATCCAGCGGCGCGCAGGAATCCTTCCCCGACGGACCCATTCGCCGCGGCAGCGAGGCGCACAAGAGTTTGTTTTGCCGCACGCTGTTGGACACATTCAATCCTTACAAACCGGCGGTGATCGATTGGCCTGCGCTCGATGAGGAGGCGCGCAATCGCCTGGTGAGTCTGCCGATCTGGGATATTGCCGTGCAGACCGAGGGGCGGGCGCGCACCAATGTGGCCACCTATGCCGAAACCACCTCCGATCCTCTGCTGCGCAAGGCAATCGAACTCAATGCATTCGAGGAGGGCCGCCACAAACTGGTGCTCTCCAATCTCGTCGCCGCCTATGGGATTACGCTGTCGCCGGAGCCACCGTACTCCGTGAAGGGCGACCCGGAGTGGGCCTTCATGGTGACCGGGTACAGCGAGTGCATCGACAGCTTTTTCGCCTTCGGTTTGTTCGAATCGGCCAAGCGTTCCGGGTTTTTTCCGGAAGCACTGGTCGATACCTTCGAGCCGGTCATTCATGAAGAAGCGCGTCACATCCTGTTTTTTGTCAATTGGGCGGCGTGGCATCGCAGGACCATGCCGTTTTGGCGGCGGCCGTTCTTCGAGGTGAAAGTCCTGGCAGTGTGGCTGTTTCTCATCTGGGAGCGCATCGGCATCGCCCGCGATATGGGGAGCGGCGTTCAGGACAATAATTTCACTGTGACCGGGGCTAAGTCGGTGGGCGAGGATATCAACGTTGCGACCCTGATCGACATTTGCCTGGCCGAAAACGATCGGCGGATGAGCGCTTACGATAAGCGCTTGCTGCGACCCGCCTTGGTTCCGGCGCTGGCGCGGTTGGCGCGCCGTTTCATGCGCTCTTGATCCGGGCGCCCTAGCGCACGATCGCCAGTCGCGTGAAGCTCCGCATCGTCATCGTCGCGGCCCTCGGGCTCGCTCTTGCCCTCTACCTCGTCACGTACGTGGGGATTGGCGCAGTATTCACCGCCGCGGTGGCGGTGGGGTGGAGCGGGTTTGCAATCCTTTGCCTGTACATTCTCTTGCCGTTCCTCATCCTGGGAGCTGCATGGTACGTTTTGCTGACCGAGTCGCCCATCAGGTTGAGGATGATTGTTTGGGCGCGAATGGTTCGGGACGCGGCCACCGAGGTGCTGCCTTTCGCTCAAGTCGGTGGAATCGTCATCGGGGCGCGTGTCGCGATATTGCATGGAATTTCCCAGCCGCTGGTGTTTGCTTCCGTGATCGTCGATGTGACCACCGAGATGCTGGCGCAGGTCGCCTACATTGCCCTGGGTGTGGCCATATTGAGTGCGCGCGCGCCGCGAACCTCGTTCACGCAATCGCTGACAACCGGTCTTATCGCCGGGCTCGTGGTGGCCCTGATCGCCGGAGTCGTGTTTCTGGCGTTGCAGCGCCATAGTCAGAAAATGAGCGCAAGAATACTTGCACGCATCTTCCCGGGCGCGGTCGCGGCCACGGCAGCGGTAACCGCCGCGCTGAATGCGATCTATCGCTCGCCGCTTCGAGTTGGCTTGTCCGTGTTGCTGCATCTTGCGGGTTGGATCGCAAGCGGCATCGGCGCGTGGGTCGCCTTTCGTCTGATTGGGGCGCATATCGATCTCGCCGCGGTGCTGGCCATCGAGAGCCTCATCTGCGCGACACGCAGCGTCGCAGCGCTCATCCCCAATGCACTCGGGGTGCAGGAAGCTGCCTACGCGGTTCTATCGCCGCTGTTCGGCGTCGGCGCGGAATTCGGGCTGGCCGTATCGCTATTGAAAAGGGCGCGCGACATCTCCGTCGGCGTGCCGATATTGCTGATTTGGCAAGCTGCCGAAGGCCAGCGCGCGCTCGATCGGGCGCGGTCTTGAGTTCGCGTTAAAGATTGCCGCGACTGGGTCGACATATCAGGGTGGTAATCCGTCGTGCATCCGTGCGTTGCGTGCAAGCAACGAATGTTGTAACGCGACGTATATTCATATATGGTATACCACCGATACATAAATAAAGAGAGCGAGCGTGCGAATCGCGTAATTCGCGTGCTGAATTGAGGGGGGTACATGGGCTCAACGGCAACCCAGCCGCGTTTTCTGCCTTGATTTACTCGACTGCTTACCCGCCCGCTCGCGACCCGGGCTTTTACATATGCGGCGGCAGCACGGCTGTCCCCGTGTACTTCGGACTCCGTCGACATCGCGGTTGTGCGCTCAGCGCGACAACAAAAACCTTCAAGCCTTATGCGCGGGTAGATGCCCACGACTCAACAAGCAAGAGCAATGTCTGGACTTATTCGATCAAACGACCTTTAAGAGGAGCACACGATGCTTAATCTAAGACTGGCGAGACCTATGCTGATTGCACTAGCAGCATGCGCCGCTAACTGTTTCGTCCAAGGCAGCGCCTTGGCGGATGATGCGCAGGAGAACAAAGCGCTCAAGGAGCAAATGCGGCAGATGATGCAGCGCATGGACGCCTTGCAGAAGCAAGTCGAGGCATTGCAAAGACAGCAGGCCGCTCCGCCGCCGGTTGTGACTGCGCCGCCTGCTCCTCCGCCGGCTGCACCGCCCGCAGGACCTGCGGTCGCAAAACAAGCGCCGCCAGAGCCCGCGTTTGAGAAATTCGCGAAAGGGTTTTATGGCACCTTGGATGTATCGGCCGACTATGCGACCAAGGGAATGAGCGAATTGGGCGCTTACCATTTTGAGGGGTACCCTCCGGCGGTCCCCGGCGTCTACCAGCAACTTGGCCAAAAAAGCGGTCCCGTGGGCCGGGTAGGCTGGCAGGCGGATTTGTCCACCAACAAATCGGTGCTCGGCTACCGAGGTTCGCACACCGTGCCCGGCGGCGCCTTTGATTTCATTTACCAGATCGAAGTGCAGCCGGCGATTACTTCAGCACCGGGCGCAAGCACCGGCTATACCGCGCAGTCGAACATCACCAAGGCCGGCATCGGCTACGGCAATTCGTACGTCGGTATTTCCAACAATACCTGGGGCAAGCTGAAGGCCGGAACCACCTACACGCCGTATAAGACTTCCACGGATCGCATGAATCCGTTCTCCGGAATGCTGGGCGATTATGCGGTGGTCATGGGCAACTCCGGCGGCGACAACCGGGTTGAATTCGGCACCCGCCTTGATCACTCGATCTGGTACGAATCGCCCAAGTTCGGCGGTCTGGTGAGCTTCGATGCACTGTTTTCGCCGGGCCAGAACCGCACGCCCTACAACCAAGGCCAATCCTCGGGCTCGCCCGATTGCGCCGGCGGCAACGTACCCGGCAGCGGCAATCTACCGCTGGCCTGCGCTGACGGCGCCTTCGACAATGCCTGGAGCTTCGACGTGAAGTTCGAGCAAGGGCCGATTTACGTGACCGCGGCCTACGAAGTCCACCAGGGCGTAAACCGCGCCAGCGACGGCATCGGTTCGAACAGTCCGTACTACGGTTCGCTCTATACCATCAACAATATCGTCGACCCGGTTTCGGGCGCCGTGCTTGCGAGTACATGCACCACCACCTCGCCGAATATCGATTGCGGCAGCTACAACGCCTATGCAGCGGAGTACCCGCTACCCGCGACGTTTGGGTCCCCCGGGCTGCTCAACGATGTGGTGAACGAGACGGCGTTCAAGGTCGGTGCGCAGTACACCTTTGGTTTCGGCCTGGCCGTGAGCGGTATCTACGAGGATCTGAAGCGCAAACTTCCGGCCGATATGATGTGGCAAAACGAGCGCCAGAGAAACGGCCTTTGGTTTGCTGCGACCTATGACCTCACGGCCAAGGATAACCTCGCCATCGGCTGGGCGCACGCCGGCAGGACGCCGGGGGATCCGGGCGGCCAGCACAACTACAATCCGAATAGCACCGAGGACTATGCGAACATGTACACGGCCGCGTTGAAACACCGTTTCGACAAGAACCTGTACTGGTATTTCAATATTGCGGATACCATGAATCACGGCAATTCCCACTATGACCTTGGCGCCGGCGGCCGCGGCGTCACGATCGATTGCCATGACGGCACGACGCAGGCGTTCATTGACTACAGCAGCGCGGGACCTACGACCTGGGGCGGATGCCATCTGATCGGAGTTTCGACCGGCCTGCATTACACCTTCTGATTCGGGGCAGAAGACCGGACAGTGGTTGATCGCGACGCGGCCAGGGACCTTTCGTCCCTGGCCGCTGTCTTACGCGTTCAACGGGGGTAAATCATGGCTCTGACTCGAAGATCGTTCTTGCTGTCCACTGCCGCGTTTTCTGTTGGGTGCGCGACGCACCGCGCGGGAGTCGCGGAGCGGGACGCGTCCGCTCCCACCGCTCGTCCACCGGCTGTGGGACAATCCTGGCGCTACGCCAAGCGTGACTTTTACACTCGTGGGCTCATCGACGATCAAATCGACAGCATCGCCGCGGTCGGCCGCACCATCGACATCGATTCGCGCAGCGAGGCGACCAAGGTCGCCGCCCCCGAACCGGGTTGGGGCACGGCGTGGTTGCGCAAGTACATCCCGCGCCGCGAGCTGCCCACAGGTCCCTTGCCGAATGAAATCCAGGAGCCGTGGGGCTCGATCTTGGTGGATCCGCATTGGAGCCAGGTTCAGGTCTACGAAACTCCAATACCGCTGTGGCCCAAACAATTGACGCCAGGCTGGAAATTCCACGTCAATACCAGGTACAAAACCCCCAGCAATGAATCCGGCTTGCCGTGGGATCAGACCATGACGGCGCGCAACTGGGAGATGATCAGCGTGCCTGCCGGACAATTCAAGGCATTGCGATTCACAAACTTGATCAACTTCAGATCAACCGACTTTTCACGCGCAGCCTGCAGGCGCCAGGAAACCATCTGGTTCGCACCGGAAGTGGGCCGCTGGGTTGCCCGCGAGAGCAGCGGCATCTACTATATCAATGACTCTTCTGTTGATACGCCTTATAACGAACCCGGCTTTCGCTGGGAACTGCTCGAGTGGACGTAGGCGTACGGAGCCGCATATTGCGCGATTTGCGTCAAGCCCTCGCCGAAATCAACGCCATCCGCACTCAGGTGGCGCGCGACACGCAGTTTCGCGGCTACGGTCCGATATCGATCGCTGCTAGCGGCGTTCTCGCACTCATCGTCGCCGCCGTGCAAAGCGGAATCACCAAGGATGACCGGGATTTTTTCGCGTTCTTTCTGGTCTGGGCGAGCACGGCGCTGATTGCCGTTGGGTTGACCGCCACGGAAATGATTCGCCGCACGCGGCGGGTTCATAGCGGCTTGGCCAACGAGATGATTCAGGCGGCGGTGGAGCAGTTTTTGCCGGCGCTGGTCGTCGGTTTGCTGTTGACCGCAGTGCTGATATGGGCGGCGCCGCAGCAATTGTGGATGTTGCCGGGATTGTGGCAATTGTTGTTCAGCCTGGGGGTGTTCGCCTCCTGCCGCTTCCTCCCCCGTCAAACCTTCGCCGTGGGGATCTGGTATCTGATCGCGGGCTTGACCTGTCTTGCGCTGCAAAGCGGCCCGAAGACCTTTTCTCCCTGGAGTATGGGAATTCCATTTGGCGTGGGACAATTGCTGGTGGCGGCCGTGTTGCAATATGGTTTCGAGAAAGCAATTGAAGACGCGTAACAAGAAATCGGGCGGGTCCTCGCGTTTCGCCTACGACGGGCTCAACCGGGTCATCCACGAGCGTGCTCGCGTGAGCGTACTGACATCCCTGATCACTCACTCGAAAGGCCTCGCATTCAGCGAATTGAAGCAACTATGCGCATTGACCGACGGTAATTTGAACCGGCACCTGCTGGTGCTCGAAGAGGCGAAGCTGGTGAGTGTCTCGAAAACCTTCGACGGGGCTCGCACTCAGACCCGCTGCAGAATCACCGCTCTGGGACGCAGGCGCTACCTTGAATATCTGGCCGTCCTCGAGCAGGTCGTGGCCGACGGCGCGGCCGCTGCCAGGTATGATGCGGCCGGAACGAACGGACCGGACCCTGCAAACGCTTGATCCTCAGGCGCTGGGGTCGTGCCAGGTTAGCCGCTTGGTAACGGCGTAATTCCACACCGCCCCCGCTGCGATTCCCGCGGTCGCCGCGAGATACCATTTGCCGCTCAATTGCCAGAGATATGTCGCAAGCCCGACGTTCATCGCCGCGCCGACGCCGCACGCCAGATTGAAGGAGAGCCATCCGCGCAGCCATTGCATGCCTCGCAGCCGTTCGTCGCGGTAGGTCAGCACGTTGTTGAGCACGAAGTTAAAGCTCATCGTGACCACAGTCGCGATCGCCTGACTTTGAACGAAGGGAGTCTTGGCAAACCGGAACAGGAGCGTGAGCACGGCGAAGTGCACCCCGACCCCGATCGCGCCCACCACCGAGAACGCGACGAAGCGTACCGGTACGATGTGTCCGATGGTCTTATCGACCAGCAGCATCGCATATGCCCAAAGGGTCAATGAATCGAGCTTGCTGTCGCCGGCGTGACGCGGGCGAAACTCATACGGCAATTCCTTGAAACGCAGCGGCGGTTGCGAGGATGCAAACAAGTCCGCGAGTATTTTCCAGCCAATCGCCGAGAGATTCCGGAGTGCGCCGTCGAATGCGCTCCGGCGCAACATGAAGAAGCCGCTCATGGGGTCCCTCAATCCGTCAGGCACCAGCGTGCGACTGAGCCGTCCAGCGACGCGACTCATGCGGGCCCGACCCGCGTCCCAGTCGCCAATGCCGCCGCCGTCCGAGTAGCGGCTGCCGACGACGATGTCCAGGGTTCCCGTTTTGAGTTCAGCGAGCATTTGCGCCAGAAGCCGCTCATCGTGCTGCAGATCGCCGTCGATCACCGCCAAGTACGGGGCCGAGCTCGAGAGCATTCCTTCGATGCATGCGGACGACAATCCGCGACGCCCGATTCTTTGGATGCAACGTATCCGGAAGTCCGACGCCGCAAGTTCGCGCACCAGATTCGCCGTGCGGTCCGGCGAGTCATCGTCCACGTAAATCATTTCCCAGGAAACGTCGCGAAGATGGTCCCGGATCCGATTCGTCAGCTCGACGACATTTCCGCACTCGTTGAACGTCGGAACGATGATGGAAAGTTCGGGTCCGCCATGTACCGCGCGGTCATTGTTGCCGATGCCATCCGCAGATGCTTGAGGTTCAGGCGGCACCGTGAGCACTTGAGCGTTCGACATGGCGGCCGATGATAGCATCGGCCGTGAGGCGCGTCCCGCCTTGGATCATCCGTACAGAAAGGTTGGCGGCAAGCCAAGTCGAAGACATGATTGCGAGGCCGGGCTCTCCGTCAAAACGATCCGATCCGCCAACGCCCCGGCCATTTGCACCAGCGATTGTTCCCAGCGACGCAGTCCATGCGGGGCGTCGAGCCCAAGACGTTCGCGTATCCATGCCGGAACCAATTCGACGGCGGCGCGTACCATCATGCGTTGCAGCCATCGAAGTTGGATCGGGAAAATCGGGGAGCCGCGCATGATCCGCAGGAATTCGAATATGATCTCCGAGCGTTCCAAGCGGCCGCGCGCGGAGTCGAGCAGTTCGCGCATTTCGTCCTCCGTGCTCGGCGCGTCGTGCGCGCCGTATAGCCGCGAAACCGGCACGCCCTCCTGGTACCAGGCGCTCATTTCAGCACTGCTCAATGGAGCCACATAGCGGCCATAGGCCTGAGCGAAGCCGAAGCTCGCCGTTGCGTGCACCCATTTCAGAAGCGCGGCGTCGTTCGCGCAAAACGGCACGCCCGCCGGCGTTTCACCCGTGACTCTCGCATGCATGCGCACCACGGCGGCGATCATCGGCTCTGCAACACTGCGCGCGCCGTAGATCGTTACCATGGCCGCCAGACCGGTGCGTCGCAGGCGGCCCATGGGATCGGTGCGAAACGTTGAGTGGTTCCACACACCGGAACGTACCGCCGGATCGGCCAATTCAAGAATGACCGCTGATATCCCACCAATGAACAGCGCAACCGGATTCTTGAAAATTCGCCACGAGACAGAACTCGGCGCCAGCAGCGCCGGCTCGCCCAGGGGACGGGCGAAGTCAATCTCCTGGCCCTTGTGCGCCATGAGCGCGGCGCCTGTGGCGGCGTGCAGCTTGCGCTGCAGGCCCTGTGGAAGCCGGATGATCGGGAGCATGCGCGCAGTATACTACCTGCAAATCATCTACTCGCAGCGCAAGAGATTGGCCACTGCGGTGATATTGATCGAGCTTCATGTATCGGTTGTACTTTGGCGAGCAAAGCGGGAACGCGTGTCCGCAAGACGGACGGCGCCGCAGAGGTATCCCTTGGGTTGGCGCCGAGATGCCGCAAATGCGTGACGAGTAGGCCACGATGGCCCCGCTCAACGACGAGCGCCGCCGGGGCGCATCTCTCGAGGTCTTGCGCGTGTTCCTCAAGCTGGGATTGATCTCATTCGGCGGACCGATCGCTCACATCGGTTATTTTCGCGAAGAATTCGTCGTGCGCCGGCGTTGGATTGGCGAGGCGGCCTACTCCGATCTTGTCGCGCTGTGCCAATTTCTTCCCGGTCCGGCCAGCAGTCAGGTCGGATTCTCCATTGGCCTCAAGCGGGCGGGGTATCTCGGCGGCCTGGCAGCCTGGACTGGCTTCACATTGCCGTCGGCAGCCGCCCTCGTGCTTTTTGCTCATGGCGCGGACGCGTTGCACGGAGCACTCGGGGCGGGGATGTTGCACGGCTTGAGGCTTGTCGCCGTTGCGGTGGTGAGCCAAGCGCTATGGGGCATGGCGCGCACGCTGTGCGCGGATCGGCAGCGAGCATCCATTGCCGCCGTGGTTGTGCTGCTCTATCTGCTCAGCCCATCGATTCCCGGCGTGTGGGCCATGGTCCTCGGCGGCATAGCCGGGCTTTGGCTCTGCCGCGGCGCCGTTACCGCGGCATCGCAATCCATTGCTGCGCCCGTTTCGCGCACGGCGGCCTGGATATCGCTCGCGATTTTTACCGTGCTGCTGATCGGGCCACCCATGCTGCGGGGTTGGGGACTGCCTGCCGACGCAGTGCACTTCGAGGCCTTCTATCGCTCCGGTGCTTTGGTGTTCGGCGGCGGCCACGTCGTGCTGCCGTTGCTGCGCGACGCGTTCGTGACGCCCGGCTGGGTCAGCGACGATACATTTCTCGCAGGCTACGGCGCCGCGCAGGCGGTTCCTGGACCGCTATTCAGCTTCGCGGCATATCTAGGGGCCGTGGTCCGGCCGTCCTCGTTGGGGCTGGCGGGCGCAGCGCTGGGTCTCGTGGGTATCTTTCTTCCGGGTATGCTGCTGCTCATCGGGACATTGCCGTTCTGGGAAGCTTTTCGCAGCCGTGCCAGTGCACAAGCGGCCATGCGCGGCATCAACGCGGCGGTGGTCGGATTGCTGGGCGCCGCACTCTACAACCCCGTGTGGACCAGCTCCGTGAGAACACCGGGAGATCTCGGCGTCGCGCTCATTGGCTACGTGCTGCTGACCGTGTGGCGTGCACCGCCGCTGCTGGTGGTAATTATCGGCGCTTTGGGCGGGATGGCGCTGGTGAAATAGTTACATAGCGCCGCGGCCATCCAATTGAGCGCAACGGGCAGGAAGTCGTACACCAACTTTTTCACACAAAGTAAAAGAAGATTGCGGGCAGAAATTGAGCACGCCGCGCTTGACATCCCCTTGCTTTGCGATACAAAGTACGTGGCAACCGCTTGATATACCTGATTGTAAGCGCCTCCCGGTGAGAGTGCGATTCCCAACATGCACATTGCGATCATCATGGACGGCAACGGGCGCTGGGCGGCGAATCGCGGACTGCCGCGCACCGCCGGCCACCTGCAGGGCGCAAAGGCGGTCAATGTCGCCGTGGAAGCGGCGGCTCGCGGCGGCATCGACGTCTTGACGCTCTACGCCTTTTCGGCAAACAACTGGAAGCGCCCGACCGCGGAAGTCAACGCTCTGATGGATCTACTTGGCCGCTACCTTTTTACGGAAACCCGCCGCTGCGCCGAGAAGTCCATTCGCATCAACGTCATCGGCCGGCGCGATCGACTCTCTGCCAGCCTGGTACGGGCCATTGAGCAGAGCGAACGGTTGAGCGCAGCGGGAGAGGCGATGCTGCTGCGCATCGCGGTGGACTACTCCTCCCGGCACAGCATCGTGCAGGCCGCAGGCCGGGCACGTGACGGTGTGGACATGGAGGAATTTGCGCGCTTGATGCAGCACGCGGATCACTGCGTGGCGCCGGTAGCTGAAGTCGATTTGCTGATACGCACCGGCTCCGAGCAGCGCTTGAGCGACTTCATGCTCTGGGAATGTGCTTACGCAGAACTGTATTTCAGCGATTGCCTGTGGCCGGATTTTGATGAGCGCCAATTTTCATTGGCCCTCGGCGCGTACGCCGCGCGGCATAGACGATTTGGTGGCTTGATCGCCCAGGAGGGGTGAAACGCGCGGCTACGGCCACATCCTTCGCAGCACGCCATCGTGCTTGATGAAATGATGCCAAAGCGCCGCCAGCGCGTGCGCAGTCGCAAGTCCAAACACTGCGTATGCGAGATAGCCGTGGATGTCTTCGGTGGGCTCAAAAATCGCGCCGTTCTTCGCCACGCCAAAATCCAGCCGTACCACGCCTAGATCAAGCGACCTGCCGTGCCAGATGAACGTGACAATGCCAAAAATCGGAATGACAAACAGGAGCGCATACAGGGTCAAATGCACCGCACGGGCCAGCCTGCGTGTGACTGGCCCTAAGTCCGCCGGCGGCGGCGGTGGCGGATGATTGAGTCTGCCCACGAATCGCAGAATGAGGAGGATCCACAGGGATAGTCCACATAGGGCATGCACGTTTATCCAGAATGCCTGGCTGTTCTTCGGCCAGGAATCGTGCAGCAGTCCCAGAGTCCCCACCACGACGAGAAGTACGAACAAGACCCAATGTAGGGTGATCGCCCAGACCCCATAGCGTTCGGAGCCGGCCGGCGCCGGCGGCAAAACTTCTGAATTACTCACTCCGCATCCCTTGTTTGAATGATCACCAATGCCCGACCCGCACCGCCCGGACCAGCATTGCTCTGTGGCACAAAGTACATGGTATCGCCGATTTTGCGCAAGTCACTGCCCGACATCTTGCCAATGGCGCCGGCGCTGCGCACCAATTATTCAGTGGGGATAGTTTAAAAAACCGTAAAGCGGCGGTCCCCTGTGGCGTGCTATGTTCAGCCAGGCTGCGATGCGTCGATTACGAGGCCGGCCGTGCGTTTGAACCTGAGTATTTGCTGCCTGACGTGGGGTGCGCTCGCCACCGGATGCGCCGCCGTAAACACGCAGCCCATGCCGCGCGAGGTGCCGGCCGCGTTCGAAAACTCCGCGACTACGCAGCCGGCAAGGTGGCCCGCGCAAGAGTGGTACCGGGACTTCTCGAGCGACGAACTGAATGGCTTCGTCGATCTGGCCGTCAAGGATAATTCGGATCTGGCAGTGGCCCGCGCGCGGGTGGCGCAGGCCGACGCGCGAGCGCGCCAAGCCGGTTCCGCGCTCTTGCCGAGCATCGATGCCGCGGGTAATGCGAATTATCTAGCCGGTCATTCATCGCAGGGTGGGGGCCATGAACTGGACTGGTCAGGGATGCTGACCGCCAGCTACGAAGTGGATTTCTGGGGAAAGAATCGGGCGACCGCCGAATCAGCGCGCTATCTAGCCGGCGCATCGCGCGCACAGCGCGATACGGTAGCCCTCACCACGCTGGCCGGCGTTGCGGATGCCTACTTCCAGGTGCTGGCGCTGCGCGAACGGCTGACGGTGGCGCAATCCAACGGCGACGCCGCGAGGCAGCTGCTGGCAGTCGTCCAGTCCCGCTTCGACGCAGGTGCCGCGAGCCCGGTCGAGGTGGCGTCTCAACAGACGGCGTTCGACTCGGCACAAATCGCTGTTACGGAATTGCAGCAGGCCGAGGGCGAGGCCCGCGCCGCGCTGGCGCTCCTGCTGGGACGCGCTCCGGAGAATTTCATGGTGGCCGGCCAGGCATTGGATTCTCTCAGCGAACCGCAGGTGGCCGCCGGTTTGCCCTCGGAATTGTTGACGCGACGTCCCGATATCGTTCTCGCCGAGGCGAATTTGCGCGCCGGTCACGCAGATCTCGCAGCCGCTCGCGCGGCCATGTTTCCCAGCCTGAGCCTTACCGCGGCGGCGGGTGTGCAAAATCCCGCGTTGCCCGCGACGGTGCTGACCATTCCCGGGGCCGGGCCGTCTTTTGCGCTGGGCGCGAACCTGATTCAGCCGATCTTTGATCATGGACGACTTAAAGCCCAGCGTGACGAGGCGCAGGCAAAGGACATGGAGCTGCTGCTGGCTTATCGCGCGGCGATCATCGCAGCGCTCATCGATGTTGAAAATGCCCTGAGCGCGATCCAGCACCTGGACGCCGCCCGGGATTTTCAAGTGGCGAATATTGCGCACAGCGAACGCGCGTTCGAAGGAGCAAAACTGCGTTACCAGGCCGGATCAGGCGATTTTCTCACGCTACTTGAGGCGCAGCGAACGCTGTACGCGGCGCGTGATCAATTCATTCGATACAAGCTGGCAAGACTGCAATCCCTGGTCAGCCTGTGCAAGGCGCTCGGCGGAGGCTGGACGCAACCGGTCCCGCAAGGCGTGACGGCCAAATCAATGCAGCGGAATATGCACCAATGAATGCCATCATCCCAACGCTACGACTTGCAGTGTGCTGCTTGAGCGCGGCGCTATTGATTGGATGCCACAAACCGCCGCCGACTGCGGATGCAGCGGCGCAAAGCACCGAGGCCAAGGACAAGCCCGCCGCGGGCGAGGAATCCGCCGAGGGCGGCATCGAGCTGAAGCCTGATGAAATCAAGAAAATGGGCATCGCGACAACCGAGGCGAAGTCGATGATGCACATACCCGAAGCGTCCGGCTTCGGTGCGGTGATAGCTCATGAAACAATTGCGCAGGCAGTTGCCGAGGTTGCCACCGCGGTGGCCGGCGAACGCCAGAGCCGCTCCGCATTGGCGCGCGCGCAGAAATTGGCGGGGACGCCCGGAGCCATGCCCGTTGAATTTCTGGAGGCCGCCGAGCGCCAGGCGCAGGTCGATCAAGCGGGTTTGCTGCTGGCACAACGGCGCCTGTCGACCGCCTTGGGGCAAAATCCGCCGTGGAAGGACCAAGCGGGCAGCCCCGAGCTCGCTGCCCTGGCAGGCGGTCACATCAAGCTGGTGCGCGCAACATTTCCCTTTGGGGCGGTCGGAAATTCCATTCCAGTCGCCCTGCGTTTGACGCGAATCAACGCAACGCCGGGCGCCAAGAGCTGGGAGTCGCGCTCGGTATGGAGCGCACCCGCGGATTCCAGCATCCCAGGCAGGAGTTTTTTCGCCCTGCTCAAGAGCAGCGAAGTCGGCGAAGGCGAACGCCTGCTCGCCTGGGCGCCGGTCGGCAGCGCGGAGTCCGGCGTGCAGGTTCCTGCCGCGGCGGCGGTGATCAATGGCGGCAAGTACTGGTGCTACGTCGAGGAAAAACCGGGCGAATTCGTGCGCACCGAACTCGACACGAGCATGCCGACGGCGGATGGCTACTTCGTCAAGAGCGGCATATCCGCCGGCGACAAGATTGTAACCAGCGCCGCGGGCGAGCTCCTGGCGCGTGAACTAAATCCCAGCACAACAGCCGACTAGTCATGATACGAGCACTCGTCGCACTTTCCGTACGCCACTACGGAGCGATCAGCGCGCTGACGCTGCTGGCCTTGATCCTAGGGTCATGGGGCGCACTGCAGGCTCCCCTCGACGTCTTCCCGGAGTTCGTGCCTTCGCAGGTCGACATACAAACAGAAGCGCCTGGATTCGCGCCGCAGCAAGTCGAAGAGTTGGTGACAAAACAGGTTGAGAACGCGGTCAACGGCTCGGCCGGTCTTGCCACCCTGCGCTCCGAGTCGATCCCGGGCCTGTCCGTGGTGAACATCACGTTCAGGGATGGCGTGGATGTGCACGTCGCGCGGCAGGGAGTCTCCGAGCGATTGTCCGAACTCGGCAGTTCGTTGCCCGCCGGCGTGGGTACTCCCAAGCTGTCGCCGCTGGTGTCGAGCACCATGGATCTTTTGAAGATAGGTCTGGTATCCGACAAGGTGGACGCGTATGCGCTGCGCGACAACGCCGATTGGATCATCAAGCCGCGCTTACTGGCCGTTCCCGGCGTCGCCCGGGTCATCGTCTTTGGCGGCGACGTTCGTCAAATTCAAGTGTTGCCGGACACGCGGAAACTCTCCAGTTTCGGACTGTCGTTTTCAGAAGTGGCTGATGCAGCAAAGGCCGCGCTGCCGCTGCGAGGTGCCGGGTTCATCGATCTTGCCGCCCAGCGCGTGCTGCTGCAATCGCCCACGCCGGAGCCGGATACCAATTCCCTGGGCCAGGCCGTGGTCGGCGTGAGAAACGGCACGCCCATCTTGTTGCGCGATGTTGCCGAAATAAAATTCGCGCCGGCACTGCGATCCGGCGATGCCCTTGTCATGGCGAAACGCGGGGTGATGCTGTCGCTGTCGAGCCAGTATGGCGCCAATACGCTGCAGGTAACGCTGGCGATCGAGAAAGTGTTGGCCGATCTTGAGCCGGCCCTGAAAAAGCAGGGCATCACGCTTTACTCCGCACTGCACCGGCCGGCCAATTTCATTGAACGCGCTCTCCAAAATCTGAAGGAGTCCCTGATCATTGCCGTGCTGCTGATACTGGCGGTGCTGTACTTGTTCTTGCGCGACATCCGCGCGGCATTGATCGCGTTTACCGCCATTCCTTTATCGCTCCTGGCGGCGGTGGCCGTGCTTCGGTACATGGGGTTGACACTCAACACCATGACCCTCGGCGGATTTGCAGTAGCCCTCGGCGTGCTGGTGGACGATGCCATCATCGGAATCGAGAATATCCTGCGCCGCTTACGCGAGAATGGGCAGCTGGCCGAGCCGCAGCCGCGCCTGAAGATCGTACTGGACGCGTCGCTCGAAGTCAGAGGTCCGGTGATTTATGCGACCGCGGTGGTGATCGCGGTTTTTCTGCCGGAACTGTTCACATCCAGCGTTCAAGGCCGTTTCGTGGGTCCACTGGCGCTCGCCTTCATATTTGCGGTTACCGCCTCGCTCATCGTTGCCATGACCGCGACGCCCGCCCTGTGCGCTTTGTTTTTGCGCCGGCACGACTCGCGGCCACAAGCGCGTTGGCTTGCGCGCCTGAAAATCTGGCAGGGGGCCGCGGTTCGAAAAGTAGGCGGGCACATCAAGGCGACAATGATCGTTCTGCTGGTGCTGGTCGTTGCGGCGGCTGCAGCGATGCCCTTCCTGGGCGGCACCTTCATGCCGGATTTTCGCGAGGGTCACTTCGTGATGCAGGTCACGAGCTCGGTGCCGGGGACATCGCTCGACGAGATGCTGAGCGTCGGCAAAAGGATCAGCGAGGAGGTACTGGCGCTGCCGTACGTGCAGAGCGTCGAACAGCAGGTTGGCCGCGCCGAGTTGGGCGAGGATACCTGGGGCCCGCATCGCAGCGAGTTTCACGTCGAGTTAAAAGCCGATGCCCGCATCGATCAAGAGCAGGCCCAGGAGCAATTGCGCGACATTTTGCGGCATTACCCGGGCCTGCAGAGCGAGGTGGTCACATTTCTGGGCGATAGGATCAGCGAGAGCCTGAGCGGCCAGACGGCCCAGGTCGCAATCAAGATCTTCGGCACTGACATGGATGCGCTCGAGCGCAGCGCCGACAAAGTGGTTGCGACGCTGGGCAAGGTAAGCGGCATCGTCGATCTGCAATTCAAACGTCAAAGCGGCACTCCGGCCATTTCCTTTCACATCATGCCGCAGGCCCTGGCGGCTGCAGGTCTCAAGGTGCAGGAAGTTCTGGACACGATCGAGACAGCTTACGCGGGGGCCAAAGTCGGCCAGACGTTTCAGGGCACCCGCACCGTGGATGTGGTGGTGTTGTTGCCCGACAGCCAGCGGCATCAACCGACGCAACTGCAGGGTTTGATGATTGCAAGCCCGCTCGGTCCGGTACCGCTGGCCCAGGTGGCAAATGTCGAGGTGACGCAGAACCGCTACAGCATCGAGCACGATGGCGGTCAACGCCTGGTGGCGGTGACATTCAATGTGGGATCGGGCTCGTTACAGAGCGTCGTGGGCCAAGCCCGGCAAGCCATACTCAAGTCCGTGGCACTCCCTGTTGGCGTGTTCCTGGAGTTCACCGGCGCCGCCGATGCGGAGATTAAAACCCGCAATGAGCTGATGCTGTATTCGGGACTGGCACTGGCGCTCATTGTGATGATTCTTTTCATCTCGTTTCATTGGCGCGTCAATAGCTGGCTGGTATTGGCGAACATTCCATTCAGCGTAATCGGCAGTGTGTTGGCGATTGCCGCGACGGGATTGGGTATTTCACTCGGAACGGTTGTGGGTCTGGTAACGGTATTCGGAGTCAGCGCGCGCAACGCGATACTGCAATTGGCTCACTACGAACATTTGGTTGAAGTCGAAGGCTGTACCTGGAACATTGAGCTCGTGGTTCGCGGCGCGAATGAACGATTGGTGCCCATTCTGATGACCGCCGCCGTGACCGCCTTGGGCCTTGCGCCGCTTGCATTCGGCCTCAATCGTCCCGGACTGGAAATCGAGGGACCGATGGCGGTAACGGTGCTGGGGGGGCTGTTGTCCTCGACCTTGCTCAACCTGCTGGTGCTTCCGGCGCTGGCGATGCGCTACGTGCGCGTCGCCGATCGATCTTCGATGACGGATTAGGTCGCACCCGATAGGATATTGAGTCGGCGACTTCGGCTCGGCACCTATGAGAATTTTGCTAATCGAGGATGATCATGAGACGGCCCACTACATCTCGCTGGGACTGCGCGACGATGGCCATGAGATCGCCGTGGCGCGAAATGGCCGAGAAGGGCTGAATCGCGCCGGTCTGGAGAAGTGGGACCTGCTCATCGTCGATCGCATGCTGCCGGAAATTGACGGACTGAGCATGGTCAAGCAGCTGCGCCATGCGGGTGCGATTACGCCGATTTTGTTCTTGACGACGCTTGGCGGCGTCGATGATCGGGTAATGGGCCTGAACGCCGGCGCCGACGACTATCTCGTCAAGCCGTTTTCCTTTTCGGAGCTGCTGGCGCGTGTTGCAGCTCTCGGTCGCAGAAGTCCGCGCCTGGCAGTGGAAACGACCCTTTCGATTGCCGATCTGGAGATTGATCTCCTGGCCAGAACCGTCAAGCGCGGGGGCATCGCGGTTGAACTGCTGCCGCGCGAGTTTAGATTGCTGGAATATTTGGCGAAGCACACGGAACAAACCGTCACGCGCGCGATGCTACTTGAAAATGTCTGGGATGTGCATTTCGATCCAAACACGACAGTGGTGGAAACGCATATCAGCCGATTGCGCAGCAAAATCGATCGCGGCCAGTCGATTCCACTGATCCACACGCTGCGCGGCGCAGGTTATACCTTACGTGTCCCAGTTTAGAGTAGTTCGAACTTCCAGCTTTCGCCTCGCACTCATGTATGCGACGCTCACCGGGATATCCTTCCTGGTGCTGTTCAGCGTGATTTTTCTGTCCACGACCCGGTTCATGCGGCATCAGATCGACGACAGCGTCAGCAGCGAAGTGGACGAGATCATGGCCGACGCGCCGGACCGTGGCGTGGTTGCGCTCCAGGCAGTGGTGGAGGCGCTCGCCAAGCATCCGTCCGGGTTTTTCTACCTGCTGCAGGATTCGAACGGCATGGTGCGGGCGGGCAATCTACCGGCCGTCGATCCAAAGGAGGGCGTCCGCGAATGGCCGCAGTCCGCGAAAGGCCGCGCTTCGGCATTCTCCGCGATTCGGGGTCGCGGCATCAATCTGTCGGGCGCTTATCTGTTTGTCGGCTGGAGCACCCACCAATTACTCGAGATGGAGGAAATGGTCATCAGATCGTTCGCTTGGGGCCTGGCGGCGTCGATTGCGCTGGCGCTGGCGGGGGGATTGGTCATGAGCGGGCGACTCATGCATCGCATTGAGACCGTCAGCCAGACCAGCCGCGACATCATCGGCGAGGATCTGCAGAAACGGCTGCCGGTGACGCGGGCAGGCGACGAATTGGACCACTTGGCGGGCAGCATCAACGCAATGTTGGATCGCATCGAAGGATTGATGAACGATCTGCGCCAGGTGACCACGGACATCGCCCATGATCTACGCACGCCGCTGACGCGTCTGCGGCAACGGTTGGAGTTGGCCAACCGTGCTGAGCACGACGCCGATTTGGCGCGCACCACGCTCGCCAGCGCGGTGGCGGAGATCGACTCGATTTTGGCGATATTCAGTTCATTGCTGCGCATCGCGCAAATAGAAAGCGGCGCGCGGCGTCAGGGATTCAAGGAGGTCCAACTCAGCGAATTGCTCGGGACGATTGGCGAGCTCTACCGGCCAATGGCGGATGAGAACGGACAGGTGTTGATCGAAACGATTGAGTCATCCTTATGGGTTGTGGGCGAGCGCGAGCTGCTGCTGCTGTTGTTTGCCAATCTAATCGAGAACGCGCTGCGTCATTCACCGCGCGGATCGACGATTGCGATTCGCGCTTCCGGGCTCGGCCGTATGGTTCATGTAAGTGTGGTCGACGATGGCCCGGGAATTCCGCAAGAAATGCGGGATAAGGTGCTGCAGCGTTTTTTTCGTCTCGAATCAAGCCGCACGACCGCCGGCAGCGGCCTTGGCCTGAGTCTCGCCAGCGCAATCGTCAAGGTTCACGGCGCCACGCTGGAATTGTCGGACGCCGGCCCCGGTCTCAACGCGACGGTGCGATTCGCGGCGGCGTGACCGGCATGCGAGGCGGTATCGACGCTGCGCGGATTGGCATAGTATTGAAGCCTAGCGTGGAATTCATAAACGGTGGGGGAACGTCATGGCCGAGAATGTGTATAAAGTCATTGAGCTGGTTGGCACCAGCACCGAGTCCTGGGAGAAAGCGACCGCGGCCGCGATCATGCGGGCCAGCAAGACGCTGCGCGACCTGAGGGTTGCGGAAGTGGTGAAGCTCGACGTGCAACTCAAGAATGGCAAGGTCGAAGCGTATCGATCGCGCATCAGCGTGTCATTCAAGTACGAGAGCAAGAGCTAGCGCTCGCCGGGTTCGGCGTCGTGCTTGCTTAGCAGCCCCGGCAGTTCGGCAAGGGTTCGAATTTCGTGAGCCGGCGCTCCCGGCAGCCGCTCGCGGCGCTGGCCATAGCGGTTGCACCATACCGTCTGCATGCCGAAGTCCGCGGCCCCGTGCGCGTCCCAGGCGTTGGACGATAGATACGACACGGCCAACGCCGGAACACCGAGTTGGTCCAGCGCATACTGATAGACTTTCGGGTGGGTCTTGAACGCCCCAACCGCATCCGCCGACAGTACATCATCAAAGAAGTCCGCGAGGCCGGCCCCGGCGATGGCGGATTCCAGCATGGCCGGTGATCCGTTCGAGAGGATCGCCGTGACAAAGCCGGATTGCCTCAAGGACCGCAGCACATCGGGCACTTCCGGAAATGCGTCGGGGGTGCGGTATAGATTCATGAGGCGCGCGCGCAGAGCCGTGTTTTCCAGGTCCAGGCTATCCATCGCGAAATCAAGCGCATCGCCGGTGACCTGCCAAAAATCCACGTACCGCCCCTGCATCGTGCGCAGCCAGGTGTATTGCAACTGCTTGTCACGCCAGATCGAGGCCAGGGAAGCTCGCTGCTGCTCGGGAACACCAGCGCAGCGCGCGGCAGCAGTGGCAAAATCGAATATTGTGCCGTAGGCATCGAATACGCAGGCGCGAACGCCTATGAGCCGGCTCATCGATGCGCTCCGCTGACGATTAGAGGTACGATAGTCATCGATTATCGGTCGACCCGAGACCTTAGCTCAATACCAATCTGCAAGGAACCCAATGATCTCCACCATCCTCATTGTGGGCGGCGGTCAGGCCGGCGCGGAGGCCGCCGACACCCTGCGGCGCGAGGGATACGCTGGCCGGCTGATACTGGTGAGCGATGAGCCGCAGTTGCCGTATCAGCGGCCGCCGCTGTCGAAGAAATTTCTGGCGGGGGGATTGGAATTTGACCGCTTGTTGTTCCGCCACCGCTCGTTTTATGACGAGCACAGGGTCGAGCTCAAGTTGGGAGTCCGGGCGGTGCGTCTCGATCCACCCGGGCTCCGTGTCGCGCTCGCGAGCGGCGAGCAGATTGCATATGACAAGGCGCTGCTCTGCGTCGGCGCAGTCTCGCGGCAATTGACATGTCCCGGCGCCGACCTGGCAGGTGTGTGCTATCTGCGCTCGGTGGCTGATGTACCGCGTATTCAGGAAGGCCTGAAGCCGGGTGCGCGCGTTGTCATCGTCGGCGGCGGCTACATCGGACTCGAAACGGCCGCGACGGCCCGCAATATGGGCTGCAGCGTCACGGTTCTCGAAATGGCGGATCGCGTCATGAATCGCGTGGTGGCGTCGAACGTTTCCCAATATTTCGAGAATGAGCATCGCGCGCAAGGCGTGAATATCGTGTGCAACGCGCGCGTGATGCGGCTGGAGGGGCCTGGGCGGGTAGAGCGCGTGGTGTGTGCAGACGGCAGCGCCTATGAAGCGGACCTGCTGATTGTCGGCGTCGGTGCCATCGCCAATGTCGAGCTTGCCAGCGCGGCAGGATTGAAATGCGACAACGGCATCGTGGTTGATCAGTACTGCCGCACCAGCGACGCCGCGATCTACGCGGCCGGTGACTGCACCAATCATCCGTCGGCGCGCTTCGAAATGCGCGTGCGGCTGGAATCGGTCGACAATGCCTTCGAGCAGGCAAAGGCCGCGGCGCTCAACCTGCTGGGGCATCCGACGGTCCATGACCGCGTGCCTTGGTTCTGGTCGGATCAATTCGACAGCAAACTGCTCATCGTGGGTCTGTCGCAGGGCCACGATCAACAAGTGACCCGCGGCGATCCCAAGTCCCGGCATTTCAGTGTCTGCTATCTGAAGGGCGGCGAATTGGTGGCCCTGGAGGCGATCAATCACGCGAAGGATTACATGGCGGCGCGCAAGCTCATTGCAGATCGGGCGCGGCCGAATCTCGACAAGCTCGCGGATCCGCAACTGGCATTGAAGGAAGCAGTATGAAAACCCAGCATCTCGTCGATCCGCAACTCCTGCCGCTGCTGGAACTGTTTCCCACGATGCAGTTCTCCGTCGAACTGCTGCCGGAGATCCGGGCGCGCGCCTTTCCGGCCCCCGCGGATCCGCGCGCCGCGGCGGTCGCCATGGAAACGCAGATGGTTTCCGGGCCCGCCGGAGCTCCTGATGTTCCGATTTTCATCTATCGGCCGCGCGAGAAGAGCGGCCCGCTGCCGTGCATCTTTCACATCCATGGCGGCGGCTACGTGGTGGGATCGGCCGCAACGATGGAGCCTTTCCATCGCCCGCTGGCGCTGGACGCGGACTGCTGCATCGTTTCGGTGGATTACAGGCTGGCACCCGAGACCCGCTATCCCGGTGCAATTGAGGATTGTTATGCAGCGCTTGCCTGGGTTCACAAGCAGGCGGCCGCCATCGGCGTCGATGCGCGGCGCATCGGGGTCATGGGCGAAAGTGCCGGCGGTGGCCTGGCCGCCGCGCTTGCTTTGCTGGCGCGCGATCGGCGCGAATACAAACTGGCCTTCCAGCACCTCATTTATCCGATGCTGGACGATCGCACCTGTGTTTCCGCGAGTCCCCATCCCTTCACGGGCGAGTTCATCTGGACCCCGCACAATAATAAATTTGGATGGTCATCGTTGCTCGGTGTCCCGCCGGGCTCGGACGGCGTATCGCCTTATGCCGCGCCGGCGCGCGCCGCGGATCTGGCCCGATTGCCGCCAACCTTCATATCGACCGGCGCGCTCGATCTATTCCTCGAAGAGGATATCGACTATGCCCAGCGGCTGGCGCGGCACGGCGTGCCGGTTGAACTGCACGTCTACCCTGGCGCGTACCACGCATTCGATCTGGAGCCCAACGCGCAGATAGCGGTGAACGCAAGGCGCGACAGCGTCGCCGCCCTGCGGCGTTTTATGCATGAGCCTGGCTAGGCGCTCGCGCGGCTACACCGGATCGGTGGCGGAGATCAGCTGCGGCGGTTGAGTGGTGCGCCACGCCATCACCATGGCCACGAGCACCAGCAGCGCTGAGGCGAGGAAGGCGCTGCCGGGCAGCAGTTTCCAACTGTTGTGGGTGCTGACCGAAGCGGCGAAGATCTGGGTGAATAGCGTGGGACCAAGCAAGCTCGCCATGCCCTGCAGGCTCGCCAGCGAGCCTTGCAATCGGCCCTGCTCGGTGGAATCCACCAAGCGCGTCATGATGGCCTGCAGGGAGGGCGTGGCGATTCCCCACAGCGCCATCACCGGAACGCCGATCCACATTATCAGTCCACTGGGTGCCAGGCCGTAGATTGCGAAACCCGCGGCGCCGAATGTCAGTCCCACGACAATTGCGCCTCGCTCCTTGAGCAGCTTGACGGCGGGCTTTACCAACAGCCCTTGCACCAGCAGCGAGGAAATACCGACACCCGCCAGAAGCATGCCCACCGCGCGCGTATCCCAGCCGAATCGATAGTACATGTACAAAACCGCGACGCTGGGAAGCACCACGTGCGCAAGGCTCACGAGGAAGAAGCTTCGCGAAAGACCGGCCAGCATTGGATGCGAGCGCAGCAGCTTGAGTGCGCCCAAGGGATTGGCGTTCTTCCACTGGAATGGCGTGCGTTTGTCCTTGGGCAACGATTCCGGCAGGACGAAGAGACCCCAGCATACATTGGCCAGCGCCAAGAAAGCCGAAGCCCAGAATGGTGCGCGCGGCGAGATGGCGCCGAGAAAGCCGCCAAGCGCCGGTCCCAGCACGAAGCCGATGCCGAACGCCGCGCCGATCAGTCCGAAACTCGCGGCGCGCTTTTCCGGCGGCGTGACGTCGGAAATGTACGCCCCGGCGGTGCTGAAGCTCGCTGCGCAGATACCAGATATCACCCGGCCGACCAACAGCCACCAGACATTGGGCGCAAGCGCCATGAGAATGAAATCCAAACCCAAACCCGTGCACGAAATCAGGATCACGGCGCGCCGGCCGAAATGGTCCGACAGCGATCCTTGCACGGGCGAGAAGATGAACTGCATCAACGCCCAGGCAGTGCCGAATGCACCGTAGATTTCCGCGCCGCGCGCCGCATTGCCCCCGGCGAAGTTCTGCACCAGCAGGGGCAGGACGGGAATGATCATGCCGAAGGCCAGCATGTCGATGAGCACGGTGACGAAAATGAAGGCCAATGCGGCCTGGCGGGGCGGATGCGCGGGATTACTCATACACTCGAGCGTATCGTAGCGGCATCCACAAATAGTGTCGAAATGCGCGCCCCGGTGTTGCCAAACGGCGTTCCGCGAGCCTGCCACCGGGCAGGGCGATGCTGTTCGCCGGCGGGCCTGTGATTTTATACAGCCTCTGGCAAACATGCATGATGGATGCGATATTGTCCTTTAAGGGCACACCGTGAGTGCTGGTTTTTGCTGCGAATTTGACGTGCTTCCTGCCATTTAACAGAAGAATTGGTTCTCATCGCGCTCAGGCTTTTTAGGGACGGTTTCAAGTATGGCTACACCAGCTCGATCGATTGCGTCATTGACGATTTCCTTTGGCCTCGTCGCCATACCGGTGAAGCTGTATTCGGCGACGGTTTCCTCCGAGCGCATCGCCTTTAATTTGCTGCGCCAAAAGGACGGCTCGCGGGTCAAGCAACAATACATCGCCGTCAATGATGGGCAACTGGTCGAGCGTTCCGAGATGGTCAAAGGCTATGAATTTGCCAAGGACCAATACGTCATGTTCAGTCCCGAGGAACTGAAGGCGCTGGAGGACACCACCACGCACGCGATCGACATCGGACAATTCGTCCCGCTCGAATCCGTAGATCCGGTCTACTTCGACGGCACTTACTACCTGGCACCCGACAAGGGCGGCGCCAAGCCGTACACCCTGTTGGCGACAGCGCTGCGCAAAACCCACCAGGCCGCCATCGGCCGCTGGATCTCGCGTGGCAAGGAACATATCATCATCGTCAGGGCACTCGGCGATGGTCTGGCGATGCATCAGCTGCATTTCAAGGCCGAGGTGCGCGATCTCAAAGATCTGGGTATTGAGCCCTCGCCGGTGTCGGAACCGGAACTCAAACTGGCGCAGCAGCTGATCGATCATTTGGCGGCGAAAAAATTTGACCCCAATGAATACGCCGATGAGCACAAAGCGCGCGTCGAGGCGGCGATTCAGAAGAAAATCGAGGGCAAGGAGGTGTCGCTCGCCGAAGGGCCGGTCAGCGCCAAGGGCGGCAATGTCATCGATTTGATGGAGGCCTTGAGAGCTAGCATCGATGCCCGAGGATCAAAGACCAAAGAACTCAAGGAACGCAAGCCGCCCAAGCGCGCGGCAGCGGAAGGATCATCGCGCAAATCCGCTCGACGATGAAATGCATGCCTACGACACGAAGGATCTCAAGCGGTTGTTCGGATTGCCGGCGGCCGCGGTTCGATCGCTGGCGCGCGCCGGCCACTTAACTCCGGTGAGGCGCGCCGGGCGCCTGCACTACTCATTCCAGGATCTGATCGTGTTGCGCACCGCAAGCGCGCTGCGCGCGGCCAGCATTCCTGCCAAGCGCATCAATCGCACGCTGCGCAGACTTCGCGCCGATCTTCCCGTGGGCGAATCGTTGAACAAGCTGTCGCTCACCGCGCTCGGCAATCGCATCGCCATCCGCGAAGGAAAGATGCTTTGGGAGTCGGACAGCGGCCAATATGTACTCGCCCTCGACATCGACGAGGAGCAGGGGGGCTTGCATGTCATCAGCAGGCCGGTCTCACCAGCGAATGCCTCGAGCGCCGCAGACGCGGGAGACGCCGCAACTTCCGCGGACGAGTCCTATGTGCGGGCCTATTCGCTGGAGGAAACCGATCCGGCGGCCGCGCAGGCTGCCTACGAGGCCTGTCTTGCGGCCGACCCCAAGCATCTTGAAGCGCGGGTCAATCTCGGCAGACTGCTGCACCTCGCCGGACGCTTCAAGGAAGCCGAGCACATGTATCGCTCGTCGGATCGCCCGGAGCCCTTGCTGACCTTCAATCTCGCGGTGTTGCTCGAGGATCTGGGTCGTGAGCCAGAGGCAATCCTTGCCTATCGTGAAGCGCTGGCGCTCGATCCGCAGCTCGCCGATGCGCATTTCAATCTGGCGCGCCTCTACGAACGCGCACGTGATCCCAAAGCGTCGCTGCGCCACTTACTGGCGTACCGGCGCATGATTGATCGCCAAGGCACCTGACATTGGCAAAGCCGGCGCTCTTGAAGTATCGCGCCAAGCGCGACTTTACCAAGACTGCCGAGCCCTCCGGTGAATCCGCAATTGCGCCGGCGGCGCGCCTGCGGTTCGTGGTGCAAAGGCACGCCGCCCGCCAATTGCACTACGACCTGCGGCTGGAACTGGACGGGGTGTTCAAGTCCTGGGCGGTTGCCCGCGGTCCGTCAATCGATCCTGCCGACCGGCGTCTCGCGGTGGAAGTGGAGGATCATCCGCTGGATTATGGGGATTTCGAAGGCACGATTCCGAAGGGTGAGTACGGCGGCGGAACCGTGCAGTTGTGGGACCGCGGCTACTGGAGTCCGGAAGGCGGAAAATCGCCGCAGCAGGCGCTGGAAGGCGGGGATCTTAAATTTTCCCTGGACGGCAGCCGCCTGCACGGCAGCTGGGTGTTGGTGCGCATGCGCGGCGACCGCTACGGGGGCAAGCGGACCAATTGGCTGCTGATCAAACACCGCGACTCCAGCGCGAATCCGGGCGATGCCGATGCGCTGCTCGTGGAAGATCGTTCAGTCGCATCCGGCCGTACCATGAAACAGATTGCCGACGGCGTGGGCAAGCGGCCCAAGCCCTTCATGCTGGCAAGCACCACGCCTACAAAGGCCGATGCGGTCTGGAGCGCGAAACCCCAAGTCGAACCTGCAAACCTGGCGGCGATGCAGCCTGCCCCGGTTGCAAAGCGCAGGCCAGTGATGGTGGCGCGAATGCCGGATTTCGTCGCGCCGCAGCTCTGCAAGCTGGTCGAGCGGCCCCCTTTGGACTTGGGCTGGGCACACGAAGTCAAACTCGATGGCTATCGCGCGCAGGTGCGGGTGCAAAACGGCAAGGTCGCGATCCGCACCCGTACCGGGCTTGATTGGACCGAGCGCTTCAAGGCCATCGCACAGGATGCAAAACTACTGCCGGATTGCCTGATCGACGGGGAAGTGGTCGCGCTCGATGAACGGCAGCTGCCCAGCTTCGCCGCGCTGCAGAAAGCGCTGTCCGACGAAAAGTCCGACGATCTCATTTACTTCGCATTTGATCTGCTGTTTGAAGGGCGTGAAGACCTGCGCACGCTGCCGCTGGCGATGCGCAAGGCGCGGCTGGAGAAATTACTGCGGACGCAAAATGAAAAATTTCGGCTGCACTACGTGGCGCATTTGCTGGCGAACGCGCAGGACACGTTCGCCTCGGCCTGCAAAATGGGACTCGAGGGCATCGTGTCGAAGAAGCTCGACGCACCCTACCGGTCCGACCGCTCCGGCAGCTGGACCAAGGCCAAGTGCCGTGCGGGGCAGGAGGTGGTGATCGGAGGTTGGACATCGGCAGGCGGCACCGTTCGATCGCTGCTTGCCGGGGTGTATCGCAGTGGCGATCTCATTTATGTGGGTCGTGTCGGCACCGGCTACGGTCGCATCGTGGCGAAGAGCCTATCGCCACGGCTCGAGAAACTAACCCGCGAGGTGAGTCCGTTCAGCGGCGAGAATGCGCCGCCGGAGGAGCGCAACGTGCGCTGGGTAAAGCCAGACCTTGTCGCCGAAATCGAGTTTGCGGGGTGGACGCGAACGGGAATGATTCGACAGGCGGCGTTCAAAGCCCTTCGCGAGGATAAGAAGGCTCGCGACGTCGTTGCGGAAATTCCGGCGACGCCCGCCGCCGATGTCGTCGTGACAAAACCGGCCAAAGCCAGAGGCGCGGCAGTACTTAGATCGAAATCCCGGCCTGGCTCGTCGGCAGCCGGTGCCGACCCACCTGCGGGACCTGCGGTGGTGCTGGGTGTGACCATCTCGAAACCAGAAAAGGCGCTGTGGCCCAACGCCGGCGACGGCGTGCCGGTGACCAAGCTCGACCTCGCCAATTACTACGAACAGGTGGGCGAGTGGATGCTGCCTCACTTGATCGGCCGCCCGTGCTCCCTGGTTCGAGTGCCCAGCGGTATGGGGAGCGGGCAATTCTTTCAGCGTCACGCGATGTCCGGCATGTCTCCGTTTCTCTCGTCCGTGAAAGTGAAGGGCGAGAAGGAACCGTACCTGCAGATCGATCGCATCGAAGCTCTGGCCGCGGTGGCGCAAATCGCGGCGTTGGAAATTCATCCCTGGAATTGCGCGCCGGGCGACCCCGAAGTGGCCGGCCGTCTGGTGTTCGACTTGGATCCCGCACCGGATGTTGAATTCGCTGCGGTCGTGGCAGGCGCCCTCGAGATCCGGGACCGCCTTGCCAAGGTGGGCTTGGAATCCTTTTGCAAGACGACGGGCGGCAAGGGACTGCATGTGGTGACGCCGCTTGCCGTGGGCAGGCAGGCGGTCGAATGGCCCGTCGCCAAGAACTTTGCGCACATGATCTGTGCGCAAATGGCGCAGGACAGCCCCGACCGGTATCTTGACAACATGGCGAAATCCAAGCGCGCCGGCAGGATATTCTTGGATTACCTGCGCAACGACCGCACCGCCACTGCGGTGGCCGTGCTGTCGCCTCGGGCTCGCGACGGCGCGCCGGTGTCGATGCCGATTCACTGGAAAGAGGCGCGCCCTGGCTTGGATCCCAAGAAGTTCACCGTGAGAAGCGCAGCCGCGCTGCTGCGAAAGACGCAGCCCTGGGAAGGCTATGGCAAGGCGGCGCAATCCCTATCGGCCGCCATTCGCGCCATTACTCAATCGGATAAGCCGAAACGCCGGCGATAAATTTGCGCGCGCACCACGGCGGTTGATGAGGTCATCGTGCGCTTCAGAATGTTCCCGCCCACGCAATGAACGCAGCGAGCATCTCGGCCTGCACGTCCTGATCGGTTCGACCACTGCGCTTCAACACATGAAAAGAGTGGTCCGCGCCGTCCAGCGTCTTCAAGGTCGCGCGCTCTCGAAGTCCGTCGGCGAGCGGCCGCAGCAGGGCGAGGTCCGCCAGGTTATCGCGCGTTCCTTGCAAGAACAGCATGGGGATCATGATCTTGGCGAGATGCGACCCTCTATCGATCGAGGGTTTGTCCGGCGGATGCAAGGGAAAACCAAAAAATGCCAATCCCCGAACTCCGGGCAGGGGTAACGCGGCTTGAGTCTGCGAGGTCATCCGGCCGCCGAATGATTTCCCGCCGGCGATGAGCGCCAGATTCGGTAGCAGCCGCCCTGCGGCGGCAACCGCGGCTCGTACCGTGGCATGGCACAGGGGAGGGGGATCGGTTCTTTTTTCGCCGCGCTCCATGTACGGAAATTGATAGCGCAGCGTGGCGACGTCGTGGGCCGCAAGATCCTGCGCGAGAGTCGTCATGAAGCGGTGCTCCATTCCCGCTCCGGCGCCATGCGCGAGCACCAGGCACAGCCTCGAACTCTTGGGGTTTTCAAGCAATCCAGACACTTGAGTGGTGTCATTAACGTCAATTGTGAGACGCGTCGAAACGGCGGACGTCATGTTCATGTCCAGATGGGGGGACCGAGATTAAGCGTTTGCAGTGCAGCGCTCAACATGGTCAGCCAGGCGCCCGGCGAGCGCGGCCGGAATGCGCGGCGCGGTTGCCGTTCAGCGAGGGGCGTCTGGCCTCATTTCAGTGGTCTCAACCGCTGCGGGAGCGGCCTGACCGCCCCCCGAGCCGGCAACGGCAGCCACAGCGATCGTCATCGCGATCAGCAGTACACCGCCGACAACCCATGGTAGTAGGTCATCTTCTGGACCTTGGCTCATGGAAAAATTATGCCCGCGCGCTGCGCCGGAAACGATGAACAGGATCACACTGCGGCCACGAGGTTGCCGCCGGCATTGCAACCGCATCGTTGATTATTCTGCAGGGCGAGGCGACCGCGCGTACAAAGGCGGAGCGCCTCTATCGGCAAATTCTTCAAGCCGATCCGAGACATGCGCATACCATGCACCTGCCTGGCGCTGCGCGGGCAATCCAACTTCTTTACAATCGGCCGATGCTTCGTCGCATTTGCATCTTTTGCGGCTCCAGTCCGGGAGAGAACTCAGTTTATGAGCAGGCCGCGCAGAGCATAGGGCGGCTGCTGCCCCGGCGCGGCATCGAACTGGTCTACGGTGGCGGCAATGTGGGCCTGATGGGTGCCCTGGCCAATGCCTGCCTGGAGGCGGGCGGGCGCGTCATTGGAGTAATCCCGCAGTCACTGGTGGACAAAGAGGTGGCGCATACCGGATTGACGGAGTTGCGGGTGGTTGGCTCCATGCATGAACGCAAATTTCTCATGGCAGAGCTGTCGGATGCATTCATCGCGTTGCCCGGCGGCTACGGGACCTGGGAGGAATTGTTCGAGATGCTGACCTGGTCGCAGCTTAAGATACATCGCAAAATCTGCGCAATACTCAATGTGAACGGCTATTACGATCCGCTGCTCAAAATGGCGGATATTGCCGTCGGCGAAGGATTTCTCCGCGTGGCAAATCGTGCACTATTGCTCGCGGATACCGATCCCGAGCGCCTCATGGACCGCGTCAGCGGGCACCCCGATACAGCGACGGAACTTTGATCTCAAATCAGCGTCGTGTTATTTAGTGGGAAAGACCACGGATATTTGCCGAGTCATTGGTGAAGTCAGGGGGTGACTGACATGAAGCCGATCAGGAACGCGGGACTAACTTCGGCCCTTTTCCTCCCGTTGGCGCTTTCAGCGTGCGCGAGCACCGATTACGTCTCGCAACTCTCGCAACCCAATCATGGTTTGCGTGCCTTGCCGGCATTCAGTCTGGAGCCGTCCGCTCTGATGTACGGACCGTTTGCACCCAAGCCGTCGCAAGTTCCCTGCGTGGCGGCAGACTATCGCTGCACGCCGCAAATGCAGCTGTTTTGGGCCGATTCAGCGCCGCGCTGACGCATAACATCATAACTTTGGAATGTGAATGCGGCTGATCATCAATGAACCCGAGAGGCCGAATAACAGTGTCAACGGGTGAAAAGAGTGTCCCGAAAGGCTGAGTTTACCAAACCACAGGTGCTCGCCTATTGCGCCAATAGCGGCTGCGAAACACAACACGCAAACCAGGACGAAGGACGTCGGTATTGGAGTGCCTTCGAAGTATTTCACTTTCCCGGTGCCGGCTGAGAGCGCATCGGCGGTGATGTTGTATCGAGCGAGGCGCGAGACTCCACAGGCGACGAAGAATACCAGGACGATTCGATCATATAAGCCTTGCATGCCCAGACCGTAGCCGATCATCGCGGGAGCAACTCCGAACGATATGACGTCGGCGAGCGAATCGAGCTCCCGGCCCATGGCTGATGCCTTCTGCCGCCATCTTGCGACTCGGCCGTCGAGAACATCGAATACCAAGGCGAAGAAGATGAGCGCGCACGCGAAATAAACATGCGCAACGACGTCGCTCTGAACGTACGTTATCGTCGCGAACAATGACGCCGTCCCGCAAACGGCGTTGCCAAGAGTGAACCAATCCGCTAAGTGGAACTCGCGGATCATTGCGAAGGGCTTGGGCGGCGTGTCGATGCTCACTTTTTCCATTTTGACACAGATTGGATCGTGGCCAGTCAACGCGAATACAATTGCATGGCTTAGACGAGTCATCCTAGGAGAGCACAGTGAATAACCTGACGGGCGGCGGACTGCTGGCGAAGACCTTGCAGGCGGCGGGTGTTACCGAAGTGTTCTCGCTGCACGGCGGGCACCTCGATTCCTTCCTCATCGCCTGCAAGGACCATGGCATTCGATTGACCGACACGCGCCACGAGGCCTCCGCCGGGCATGCCGCCGAGGCCTATGCCCGGGCCACCGGCAAGATTGGCGTCGCGGTGGTCACCGCCGGCCCTGGTTTTGCCAACGCCTATACGGCCATGGCAAACGCCTATGTTGATCGCATGCCGGTACTCTTTATCGTCGGCGCGCCCTCATCGCGTGAAGCTGACCTCAATACATTGCAGGGCGGAATCGACCAGATCGCCGCCGCCTCTCATGTGACCAAGTGGACGTATCGAATCTCCAATGGCGCGCGTGTGCCGGAAATCGTCGAGCAGGCCATTCGCCGCGCGATGAGCGGCGCACCGGGTCCGGTGCTGCTGGAGATACCCATCGAAGTGATGTTCACGCCCGTCAAGGCGCCCGAACGAGCGGAGAAGATGGACAATTTTGGCGGCAACGCCGGCGCGGCGCCGAGTTCCGCGCAAATCGCCGCGCTGCTGGATCTGCTTCAGGAGGCGGAGCGGCCCGTGGTCATTGCAGGCGGGGGCGCCACTCTCTCGAGATGTGCAGAGGCACTGGCGGCATTCGCGGAACTGGCCCAGGTTCCGGTCGTGACCGGGACGAGAGCCGAGGGGCTGATGCCGCAGGAAAGCGAATTTTACGGCGGCAGTTCCATGAGTGTGCCAGTGGCCGCCGCGATGGGTGCGCCCGCGGATGTCGTGCTGCTGCTGGGTGTGCGGATCGGCCTGTTCACGGGCGGACGCTACGGTCTCATTTCTCCTGACGCAAAAGTCGCGCAAATCGACATTGATGGCGCCGAACCCGGGCGCGGCGGTCCCATCGGCCTCGCGGTAACGGCGGATTGCCGTACTGCGCTGCTGGAAATGACACTTGCCGCCCGGCAACGACGCTGGCCCGATCGACGCAGCTGGGCTGCGAAGTTGCAAATGGCGCGGGAGATTCCGAACCAACAAATGAGTTCGACCCCGATCTACAATGCGCAAGGACTGCTGCACCCATACCATGCGGCTAAAGCACTGGCAGCGGCTATCCCTGAGAATGCCGTGATCGTATGCGACGGCGGCGAATCCTCAATCTGGATGCGCGACCATATTCGGCCGCGCGGCACCGGGTCGTTTCACACGACCGGCTATCTCGGGGCGCTCGGGGTTGGTCAAGGCTTCGCAATCGGCGCGGCGCGAGCGTTTCCCGATCGGCCGGTGATCTTATTTGCGGGTGATGGCGCCGTCGGCTTCCACATTTCGGAATTCGACACCATGCTGCGCCATGGGCTCAACATTCACACCGTCGTGCTCAACAATGCCTGTTGGGGCATGTCGCAGAACGGCCAGGACCTGATCTACGGCAAGGACAAGCGCGCCATCGTGTCCTTGCGCGACACGGACTACGAAAAGGTCGCCGCGGGCTTTGGCGGTTTTGGCGCGCGCGCCGGCAAGGTGGAGGAGATCGGCCCGGCAGTTCTGGCAGCCCTTTCAAGCGGCCGTCCCTCCTGCATCAACGTGCGCATCGACGGCGACATCATCAATCCGGTCACGGCACGGATGGTGGGTGTGGCGCTGCCGCCGGCCGGCAAGGCGCCGGAGAAAGCCACGACGATGAGTGCCAAGCCGGACAAAGTGGTGATGCCGTACTACGAAAACGTCGAATAGGTCAGACGAGAGACGAGGCGCGCCGCAGGACTTCACACCATTTCGTAACGGATCGGCAGCACCTTCGGACCGTTCACGAACCATGACTGGGACAGCAGCGGCTCGCCATCGAGCTGCAGCGATTTGATTCGCGGCAGCAGTTCCTCGAACAGGATTCGCATCTCCAATTTGGCCAGATGCTGCCCCAGGCAAAAATGCGCGCCGGAACCGAACGAAATATGGCGTGCGGGCTTGCGTTCGGGCCGAAACTTAAACGGCTGATCGAACACCGTTTCATCGCGATTGGCGGACGCGTAGCACAGCATCAGCCAGTCGTTCCTGGCGATGTTGCGCCCGCCGAGCCTGGTATCCGCGGTCGCCGACCGCATGAAGGTTTTCACCGGAGTCGTCCAGCGGATCGATTCTTCTACGAGCCCGGGTATCAGCGCGGGATCCGACGCCACCCGGCGCAATAGTGCGGGATCCTGTGCCAGGGCCTGCAGACCCCCGATCGTTGAAGAAGAAGTGGTGTCGTGACCGGCTGTGGCGACGATGATGTAGTAACCGGTCGAGTCGATATCCGAAATCGGTTCGCCGTCGACCTGGGCATTGGCGATCACCGTCGCCAGATCGTCGCGAGGATGCAGGCGCCGATCGGCGCTGATGCCGGCGAAGTAGGCGGTGAAATCGGCGACTGCGGGCTCGATGATTTTAGAGAATTGCTCCGCGGTCAGCACGGCCGCCGCGCGCGCGCCATCCGGGTCGGCCGCACCAAACAATTTTTGCGTGAGCATCAGCATGCGCGGTTCGTCCTGTTCGGGCACGCCGAGGATGCTCATGATCACACGCAGCGGATAGCCGAATGCGAAATCGGCGCCGAAGTCGCAGCGTCCGCCGAGTGTCGCGAGGCGCTCGACTGCCGCACGCGCGATCGCACGGATCTGGCCTTCGAGTTTGCGGACGTTGCCCGGCGCAAACCAGCTCGCCGTCAGCGCGCGATACTTTGCATGGCCCGGATCATCCATTTGCACCAGCGATCGCACCAGATGCGGACTGCCGCCGGTGATCTGGCGCACGCGCGCATCGTCGGCCTGCGTGGTCAGCGTGGCCGGCCGATCGCCGTTGTGAAACAGCGCATTTTGACAGCTGATCTCGAGAACATCGGCGTGGCGGGTGACCACCCAGAAGGGATCGAACCCTTCGGTCTCGGCAAATCCCAGTGGATTGTTGGCGCGCAACCAGCGATAGGTCTCGTGAATGCGATCGCCGCCATAGGCCGTGGGATCGACAAGCGTTTTAGCGATTTCGGCTGGAATGCGGGCATCAAGATGCTGCGACGTCATTTTTATTCACCTTCCATCATTGTGCGTGGGATAGCAAAGCCTTCCGCGGACCTGCGTAGCCAAAAAGAAACGCTGCCACTTTTCGCATCTGAATCTCCTCCGCGCCTTCGGTGATCCGGTAGCGGCGATGATGGCGATAGATGTGCTCGAACGGCTTGTGCCTCGAATAGCCGATGCCGCCATGAACCTGCATCGCGCGGTCGGCGGCATCGCACACCAGGCGGTTCGACCAGTAGTTGCACATGGAGACCTTGTCGGAGAGTTCGCGCTCGATCATCTTGTGGTCCATCCGGTCCATTTCCCAGGCCGTCTTGCGTATCAGCAGACGCAGCATTTCCACCTGCGTGGCGAGCTCCACGAGCGGCCATTGAATCGCCTGATTGTCCGCCAGCGGCTTGCCGAATGGCTTGCGTTCACGCGCATAGCGGACGCTTTCCTCGATGCAGTAGTGTGCGGCGCCCAGCGAGGAAGCCGCTTGTCTGATGCGGTTTTGATGCACGAAACTCTGACCCAGCCTCAAGCCGTGGTCGATTTGCCCCCAGTAGCTGTCTTCAGGCAGCCAGACGTCGGTGAAGCTCACACGCGGATGGTCGGTCGGCATGTTGAAGGTCCACAGCCATTCCTCGATCTTGACTCCGGGGGTGCGAGCGGGAACGATGAAGCAGGTGATGCCGCGCGCGTCGCCGTCGCTACCGGAAGTACGCGCGAACACCATGACATGGGTGGCGACGTGCATCCCCGTGGTCCACATTTTCTCGCCGTTCAGCAGCCAGCCCGGCCTGCCGTCCCTGGACTGAGGTATCGCGCGGGTCTCCATGAATGTTGCATCGGAACCATGATTGGGCTCGGTGAGGCCGAATGCCGTGCGCATTTCTCCTTTGAGCAGTTTGTCGCCGTCGCGCGCGTCCTGCTCCGGCGTCGCGAACTCGCGAAACAGGATCACGAATGGATTGTTGCCCACGATGGAGTGCTCGTTTTGCAGATCGTTGTGCAGCCCCAACCCTAAAGCGGCCAGATGCTCGCGGATCACGGCCATCCACAGGTTTGAGCCGTCGCGGCCGCCATACTGTTTCGGCCACGCAAAGCGAAAATGACCCGCCGCATCCGCACGACGGCGTGCTTCCCCGAGCAACGCCTCCCATTCCGGCCGCGGCAGTCCGTTGTTGTCCCAATCGGTGCGGCTATGCTCGCGGCGATGATCGAAGAAGCGCTCGTTGTCGTCCTGCGCCTGCAGCGGTTTGATCTCATGCTCGATGAAACGGTCCAACTCGGCCAGATATTCGATGAGATCGGCGGGCAAGGAAAAATCCATATCACGCATCCTTGGTGTCGAAGGTCGCGAGCGCAGCCCGGTATCCGGAGTAGTTCGGCTGATCGACTCGAAGCTTCTCGAGCGCGGAGGCAAGCAGATGCGCGGACATGCCGGGCGTCGCCAGCCCACAGGCACCGGATGCAAGCGCATCGGCCAGCTCCGCAGTGAGCGCCGTCAGGGTCCCGGAGTGGCCGAGCAATGCCTGCAGGCGCTCGAGTTCGGCGTCCTCGCCAGGGGCACCAAGTTCGAGTTGTCGGCGCACGAGATCGACGGCATTGGCGGCGACCCGTGCCTGAAAAGCGGTATGTGGATCGGTCTTCACCATTACCGTATCGCGCAAGAATGCAGCAATGGCGGCAAGGATTTCGTCGGGGTGCGGTTGGTCTTGCATCGGTTTGCTCACCAAGGTCAGTTCGCCATGAGACGCAGCAGGTCGATTTCGGTTTCGGAGGTACGCCGCGCGATCATTGCACGCTCGACGGAAGGATCGGCGCCGCGAAAGGCGGCCAGCGAGCCAGTGCACATGACGCCCCAGCGCAGCGTGCCGAAAGTTTCCCACCATTTCGCCGTGGCGCGGTTCACCGGCGAGCCGCCGGCGGCCTCGTAGCCGGAATACAGATCGGCGTATTCGCCGAATCCGCCCACCGGCTTTTCGATACGCCCGAAGCGCCAGGAATTCACACACAGCCAACCCAGATCCTCCATGGGGTCTCCGATGTGCGCGAGTTCCCAATCGAGCACCGCCCGCACGCCGTCGGGACCGATCATCAGATTGCCGTTGCGGAAATCGCCGTGCACCAGCCGGGCATTCTTGGGCGCAGGCGGACAGTTCGCGGATAAATCGCGGAAGGCCAGATCGAATACCGGCCGACGGATGATGTCGCGGCGATAGGCGGCGTGCCACTGCCCGATGAGATCATTCGGCGTCTGTCGCACCAGCGTTGGAAATCGGCTGGCATCCATGGCATGGATACGCGCCAGGATTTGTCCGCAGGAATACGCCAGGGTTTCGCGTGCGCCCGCGAGCGTCGGCTCTTTGACGATGCGTGCACCGAGCGTCTCTCCCGCCACGAATTCCATGATGAATCCCGAGCCCAAGCCATCCTCGGGTGCGAGAACGTGCAACACCTCGGGTGCCGACACTCCCGTGGCTCGCGCGGCTGCGATCAACTGCGCCTCCACATCGAGGCCGACCCCGGTCACGGAGCTGCGACTGCCGCCCCGGGCGCGGCGCAAGATCAGCGGCCGGCATCCTTCGGTGGTATCAAGATCGAATCGCCAGATCTCCTGCGTTGCACCGCCGGAGAGCCGCTTCAATCCGGAAATGTTGCGCGCCGCGGAACCAATGCGCGGCGCAAGCGCCGCGAGGGCCGCGCGTACCGCGTCCTCGCCCTCGGTTGCGGAATTCATCTGCGCGGAACACTCCTCAGCGCGGAATTTTCTTGGCGGGAGCGCCGCGGTCTCCCTTCTCAGTTCTCATATGAGACTATAATCATCCACTCATCGTGTCTATTATTAAATGACGCAAGCAGTGAGGGGGCGATCATGGCTGCTGAAGTGAAACTGGGAAACTCCCCGGCCGATGCACCTTTCAAGGATTGGCCCGTCAAAGGGCCCGAGATCACGGTGGAGTACCGCGATGATGGGTGCATTCTGCTGAGGTCGAAGCACGCCGTCGGCGAGGAGCCGCGCTCCATAGCGCACCTGTTCGTCGACCAGGCTGCGGCTTTTCCGGACCGGCCCTTCATGCAGCAGCGGCTTGGCGGCCGCGGACCCTGGCGCGCCATCACCTATGGCGAAGCACTGCGTGCGGCGCAGGCGATCGCCCAACATCTGCTCGATCGCAATCTGTCAGCCAATGACGGCGTCATGGTGCTGTCGAGCAATTCCATCGAGCATGGTCTCATCAAGCTTGGTTGTTACTTGTCGGGCGTTCCCGTGATACCGATCAGCCCTGCCTTCTCGCTGCTGTTGGGCGATCATGGCCGGTTGCGGCACTGCTTCAACGCGACGCGGCCGCGGATCATCTTTGCCCAATCAGGTAAGAGCTTCGCCCCGGCGTTCAGCACCTTGCGCGCGCTGGATTCGAATCTGAATTTCATCACCGCCGAGGATCACTCCGCGGACTCCATCGCGCTCGAGGTGCTGTTGAAAACCAAACCGAGCGATGCCGTGACGGACGCGCTGGAGCGGGTGGGGCCGAACACGGTGGCCAAGTACCTGTTCACCTCCGGATCGACGGGCATGCCGAAGGCCGTGCCGCAGACCCACGGCATGATGACGGCGCTGATTGCCGGCCTCGAGGGACTGAATCTGCCCGAGCACGTCGAGGAGCCCGACTTCGTGCCGCGAACGCTCGAATGGATGCCGTGGAGCCATATCTCGGCGGGCAATATTGGTTTCAATGGCGTGATCAAAAGCGGCGGAACGGTGTTTCTGGATGATGGCAAACCCATTCCCGGCCTGTTTGAAATCACCATGAGAAATCTGCAAGAAGTGCAGCCGGTGGTGTTCGGCTCTGCGCCAATTGCATTCGGTCAGCTGGCCGCGGCGATGGAGAAGGACGTTGAGCTGCGGCAGGCCTTTTTCAAGAATCTACGCTACATGGCCTATGGCGGCGCAACGCTCTCGAATGATGTTTATGAACGATTGCAGGCCCTTGCCGTATTGGAAACCGGCCAGCGCATTCCATTGACCACCATGTATGGGGCCACCGAGACCCAGGGAATCTCCATGACCCACTGGGTGACGGAGCGGGTCGGTTTGATCGGTCTGCCGTTGCCGGGACTGACCATGAAGCTTGTTCCCAACGGGACCAAGCTGGAAGTGCGGGTGAAGGGTGCGACGGTCGCTTCGGGGTATCACGGCGATCCTGCAAAAACCACGGCCGCGTTCGATGAGGAAGGATTTTACAAACTGGGCGATGCCGTGCGGTTCGTCGATGAGAAGGACCCGTCCCAAGGATTGGTGTTCGACGGGCGCGTGACCGAGGACTTCAAGCTCGATAGCGGCACCTGGGTGTCGGTCGGCGTATTGCGGCCGGCGATCGTGGGCGCGTGCTCGCCCTATGTGCTCGATGCCATCGTCACGGGGCAGGACCAGCCATTCGTCGGCGCGCTGTTGTGGCCGTCAGCGACTGCGCTCGAACATTTTCGCAAGTCCGACGGCAGTCCGGATCTCGAGGCGCTCAAGGAGGCGATCCGGACCACTCTTGCCCGGTTCAACGCAACCGCCGGCGGATCTTCGCGGCGCGTCGAGCGCTTTGCGATTTTGACCGAGCCACCTTCTCTGGCAGCCGGGGAGATGACGGACAAGGGCTACGTCAATCAACGGCTGGCGCTGGAAATCCGCGCGGCCGCCGTTGCCGGTCTGTATCAGAACCCGCCGCCCGGCGGTGTGGTAACGGTACGATGAACATCCCGCTCAGCATTGCTTGAATTGACGGGAACTCGCCGCGACGCGCCGACGAATGGCGCGAGCCGCAGACGTTGTGCAAACGCGGCTGTATCGATAACGTGTCCATACGAGTACTAAAGCGCAGGGGAGCATTGCAATGGATATATCCAAACAGGTGGCGGTCGTTACCGGAGGGGCCAGTGGACTGGGAGAAGCGACCGCCCGGGCGCTTACCGCGGCCGGGGTCAAAGTCGCGATTTTCGACCTCAATGAGGCCAAAGGCGCCGCCCTTGCAAGGGAAATTGGCGGCGTCTTTTGCAAAGTGAACGTGACGGACGAGGCCAGCGTCGACGAGGGATTCGCCAAAGCGCGGGCCGCCCTTGGACAGGAGCGAATATTGGTCAACTGCGCCGGTACCGGCAATGCGATCAAGACCGCGAGCCGCGATAAGAACACCGGTGCCATCAAGCATTTTCCGCTGGATTCCTTCGAGGCCATCATTCGCATCAATCTGATCGGCACGTTCCGCTGCCTGGCCAAGTCGGCCGCCGGCATGATGACCCTGGCTCCGCTCAAGGACGGTGAGCGCGGCGCGATCGTCAACACCGCAAGCGTTGCCGCCGAGGACGGACAGATAGGACAGGCCTCCTACTCGGCGTCCAAAGGCGGCGTCGTGGCAATGACTCTGCCGGTGGCGCGTGATTTGTCGTCGGAAGGGATCCGCGTCAATACCATTCTGCCGGGAATCTTCGACACACCGCTGCTGGCCGCGGCACCGGAAAACGTCAAGGCTGCGCTGTCCGCATCCGTGCCCTTTCCCAAGAGGCTGGGTGCGCCGGCGGAGTTCGCCAGCCTGGCGCTCGAGTTGTTGCGCAATTCCTATTTCAACGGCGAGAGCATCCGCTTGGATGGCGCCATTCGCATGGCGCCGCGTTAAGGAGCTCCCGAGAGAACATGGCAGCGGCTGCACATCCCGGGGGCCGGCTCAATGGCAAGACCGCGATCGTCACCGGCGCCGCTTCAGGTATCGGGTTGGCGACCCTCGAGCGCTTTGTTGCGGAAGGCGCCCGCGTCGTTTTCTGCGATCTTGCGCCCGCCCAAGGAAGGGAGATGCAAGCGCGTATTGGCGCCGCAGCGTCCCGTCTGCATCACAGCCGGAGATCGGAAGGCGGGCCGAATGACGGCTACGCGATTGCGGCCCGGCTGGGCGCTGCTGCGCATTTCGTGCCCGCCGATGTGACCGATCCAAAATCGCTGGCCGGGGTCATCGACCATGCGCGGCGACATTTCGGCGGTCTCGACATACTGGTCAACAACGCCGGTGTCGGCGGCGGCGAAGGCAGTGTCGAGGCCTGTTCGGAGGAAATTTTCGACCGCACCATTGCCGTCAACCTGCGCGCACCCTGGATGGCCATGAAGCTGGTGTTTCCACTGCTGCGCGAGCGCGGCGGCGGCTCGATCATCACGACATCCTCGATCTCTGCGCTGCTGGGAATGCCGGGCCAAGGCGCGTACGGCGCGTCCAAAGCGGCGGTTTTGCAACTGACGCGGGTCGCGGCCATGGAAGGCGCGAAGGATTTCATCCGGGTAAATGCGGTCTGTCCCGGCGGAATCCTGACCCCGATCATTTACGACACACCGCTGCTCGATCGCCCCACCGATATCTCGCTGGTTGCCAATGCGCTTGCCAAGGCGCAGCCCATTCCCCGCGCCGGCCTGCCCGTGGATATCGCCAATGCAATCCTTTGGCTGGCCTCGGACGAGAGCAGTTTTGTCACGGGCCAGGCAATCGCGATCGATGGCGGTTTAACCGCTGAGTTCGGATCCGAATATCGGCTCAGGCCGGCAATAAAAGAATGACCGAGCGCTCGTGAATCAATCCAACATGCGGGCGCTTCCCGGCGGCATCAACCTGGCAACCAAGCTCATGTATGGGTTTGGTACCGTCGCCTACGGCGTCAAAGACCACGGCTTCAACTACCTGCTGCTTTTATTCTACAACCAGGTGTTGGGATTGCCGGCGCGACTGGTTGGTTTGGCGATCATGATCGCCCTGGTCGTGGACGGCTTCGTCGACCCGTTGATTGGACACATATCCGATCATCTGCACTCGCGTTTCGGACGCCGCCACCCCTTCATGTATGCATCGGCATTGCCGGTGGCATTGGTGTACTACATGTTGTGGAACCCGCCCGCAGCGCTCCATCAGTCAGCTCTATTCGGCTACTTGCTGGTCACCGCCATCATCGTGCGGATGCTGATCGCGCTGTACGAGATCCCGAGCGCCGCCCTTATTTCCGAAATGACGCAAGACTACGATCAACGCACCTCGCTGGTCGCTTACCGGTTCTTCTTTGGCGTTGTTGGAGCGGTGTTCATCGGCGTGCTCGCGTTTGCCGTGTATCTACAGCCGTCGAAAACCGAGTCGGTTGGAATGCTCAATCCAATCGGCTATCACGGATACTCGATTGCCGCGGCCTTCGTCATGTTCGCCGCGATACTCATATCCACCGCCGGCACGCATCGCTTCATTCCATATTTGCGGGCGGCCCCTGCAAAACGGACTTTCAATCTGTCAACCGAAGTCGGCGAACTTCGCGCGGCCCTGTCAAATCGCGGGCTGCTGGCGATGTTGGCCACCGGCTGTTTCGGTTCGATGGCGGCCGGCATCGTGGCCACCTTGAGCATCTATTTTGCCACGTATTTCTGGCGCCTATCATCCGATCAGCTGTCGCTGATCGCGCTCTCGGTGCTGGTCTCAGCAATGCTTGCCTTGCTGCTGGCCAAATTTCTGTCGAGCCGCTTTGACAAGAAGCCCGCGGCCCTCGCGACCGCGATCGCGGCCCTGATTCTCGCGCCGCTCACCATTGTTTTGCGCCTGCTGCATCTTTTTCCCGATAATTCCTCGCCTGCATTGTTTCCGATCATTCTTGTGGTTACGGTCATCCACACCACCATGAGCCTGCTGTCATCGACGTTGCTGACATCGATGCTGGCTGACACCATCGAGGAAAATGAGATTCGTAATCGGCAACGCTCCGACGGCCTGTACTTTGCCGCGGCGTTTTTCGTGCAAAAGTGCGTTTCCGGCCTCGGGATATTCGCCTCCGGGGTGGTGCTTTCCTGGGCGCAATTTCCGGAAGGCGCGCGGCCCGACGCGGTGGCGCCCGCAGTAATGCGAAACCTCGGCTGGCTGTACATACTGGTGATCGTGGTTCTGTACGCCATTTCGATCTTCAGCATCACCTTCTACCGGATCGGCCGCGCCGACCATGCCGCCAATGTGTTGCGGCTGCAGCAAGAATCCAAGTGATCGGCACCATGACGGAAACGAACGAAGATGCGGCGCCGACTTTCCGTGCCGCTGCAGCGGCGGATGTCGCTGATGCCGTGCCGTTGATCTACAGTTCGGGGCCGGCTGCCTTCGACTATGTGTTCGATATCGGCAGCTCGCGGAGTGCGCAGGATTTTCTGCGCTTCGCGTATCTCGAGGGCGGCGGCGAGTTTGGCTGGCGGGCGCATCGGGTCGCGGAATTTGGCGGGCGGGTTGTCGCCGCGGGCGCCGCATTCGACGGCCGCGCGGTATTGCGATTCACGATCGCGAATGCGCTGCAGATCCTGCGATTCTTCGGTCCCATCCGCGCCTGGGGCGTTTTGGCGCGCGGGCTCCGAATCGAGGCCATCATCCGGCCGCCGCGAGCGCAGGAGTATTATCTCTGCCACGTCGGCGTCCGGGAGGAGTTGCGCGGGCACGGTATAGGAACGCTCTTTATGCGCGATTTACTTCAGGGGCTCAACGCCGATCGACATCGCTGCGCGGCGCTCGACGTCGCCGTGACCAATCCGCGTGCCCGATCGCTTTACGAGAGACTTGGATTCGTGATCGATGCTCTGCGTACATCTTCTCTGCAAAGCCGGCGCAGCCGCGTCCCTGATCATTACCGGATGAGCCGCGCTGCCGGCGGCCAAGTGTAGGTATGCCCAAATCATGTTCGGCCGCGATTTGGCCGGGGTGACGGTCCAAGTGTTACTTTTTCACGGCTGCGGTGTTCTTAAGGCGATGAAGACTTCTCAAGGAGCGATCCATGACGCTGGCTGATGAACTGAGCAAACTGTCGGAACTGCGCGCCAACGGTGGCTTGACGGAAGAGGAGTTCAAGCGCGCAAAGGAACGCCTGCTGAACACCGAACAAGCGAGCTCCAAAGACCCGCTGGTCTCGGCCGTCAATACCTTTCGGCGCAGCCGCACGGACCGCGTATTCGGCGGGGTCTGCGGCGGAATAGCGCGATCGACGGGAATGGAATCCTGGGTATGGCGGCTGCTGTTCGTGGCCCTGTTCATCTGTGGGGGAGTGGGCTTCCTGTTGTACGTGCTGCTATGGCTGTTCGTGCCCAGCGAGTGATAATAGCCTTGCGTCGCTGACAATGAGAGATATTGGCGGCGGGTGGGCTCAAAAAACGCGATGCATAAGATTACGCCTAGAGACTTTCGAAACGCCTTCGTTGCCGTCATGCAGGCGGAGCGCGACGACTTTCGTGCGGCGGTGGGCTTCGAGACCAAATCGTATAATTTCTACATGCGAACCAGCATCTATCCCAGGGTCGCCAGGCAACTCGGATTGCTGGCGTGGAACAAGGAGTACTACACGCTGGACGGAATGCTGTACGAGGAGCGCGGCGTGGACCAGACCGGGAAGTACGCCACCTTTGCGAATTGGATATCCGTGGCGATCGAGCACGAAAACGACAGTTCCCGTGCCCATGAAAAGATTAACAAGCTTCAATCGTTCAACGCGCCGCTCAAGGTATTGATCACCTACGCCGCCGAAGGCGCCGCCACCGAAGCGCTGCTGAGAAAGTACGAACACCTCATCAAGGCCTCGGATGTGTTCAATGATGTCGCGACGCTACGGCAGCAGCTCGTCATCCTCGGAACACCGCGCACGGTTCTTGAATGGCGATTCTATGCCTACGAGAACGACGGATTTGTACTGATGTTGCCGAATCAATCGGCTCCAGCGGCATGACTCGGACGGGCGCCGGGCAGACCCTGCCTGGCCGCATCGCAGGCCTCTTTGGGGTAACATTGCAGTCAGCGAACAAACAAGACGATTTGCCAGGGAGATGAAAATGCGACCATCAAGCTTGGGAAATATCGCCAGCTGGCTGACGATCTCTTTGTTCATGGGTTCGGTGGCCGGGATGTGGCCGACACACTCATCCGCCGCGCCAGCCAAGGAATCCGCGGCTCCGATCGGTAACTCCAGCGTGCTGCAGCGCTGGAAATTGGGTGGCGCCGGGGGCTGGGATTATCTGACACTCGATTCGAAGGGCGCGCGGCTGTTCATCAGCCGTGGAGATCATGTTGACGTCGTGGATACGGCCTCCGGTAAATTGATGGGCACGATTCCCGATACCAAAGGCGTGCATGGGATTGCGCTCGCCGAGGACATGAAGCGCGGCTTCACGAGTAATGGACGGGGGGATTCAATCACTGTATTCGATCTGGATACGCTCGCCGTCATAAAGGAAGTGCCCGTGCCCGGCCACAATCCGGATGCGATCCTTTATGAGCCCGCGCTCAAACGCGTGTTCACGTTCAACGGCCGAAGCAAGGACGTGACCGTCGTTGATGCGGCGAGTTTTGCCGTGCTCGCGACCATCCCGGTTCCCGACAAGCCCGAATTTGCGGCGGACGATGGAGCCGGGCAGATTTTCGTGAACATCGAAAGCGAAGCTGGGCAGATGCTGGTCATTGACAGCCGCAAGCTGGAGGTAAAGGCGACCTGGCCGCTGCCTGGCTGCGCCACCCCGAGCGGCCTGGCCCTGGACAAAGTGCATCATCGACTGTTCTCGGTTTGCGATGCGAAAATCATGGCCGTAACCGACGCCGTGACCGGCAAGCAGGTCGCCAAGGTGGCAATCGGCGAGGGCCCGGATGCAGCCGCATATGACTCGAAACGCGGCCTGGTATTCAGTTCGAACGGCGAAGGCACGCTGACGGTGGTACACCAGGACTCGCCCGATAAGTACACGGTCGTGGATACCGTCAAGACACAGCGCGGGGCGCGGACCATGGCCCTCGACCCGTCAAGCGGCCGCGTCTATCTGGTGACCGCCGATTTCGGCCCGCCGCCGGCGGCCACTCCCGAGCAACCGCACCCGCGTCCTACGATGGTGCCAGACACATTCACGGTACTCGTGGTCGGAGCGCACTGAAGGGGTGAGAGGTTGCGGCTCCTGGCTATTTCGGACCGACGCGGTAGGCGCACAGTTTATTTCCATCGGGATCGCGGAAATAGGCTGCGTAGAAGGCTTGCGGGCCTTCCTCTCCCCGCACGCCCGGCGGGCCCTCGTCGGCTCCGCCCAGCTGCAGGGCCTTCTTGTAAAGAGCGTCAACCTTGGCCCGCTCACTGAGAACGAGAGCCAGCATATTGCCGTTCCCCGGTCTTGCCTCATTGCCATCGTAAGGCGGAGTAATCGCAAGCGCCGGCCGGTCCAATCTGGCCCCATACATGGTGAAGCCATGCGGCAATTCCATCAGGCGCTTGGCTCCAATCTCCGTCAGTAGCGAGTCATAGAACGCCTGCGCGCGCGCTAGATTATTTGTGCCAAGGGTCGCGTAGCCGATCATGGGTCTCTCCTTTGCGGTTCAGGTGAAATACAAGAGTCCGGGCTTGGTGCCGCTTATTCTAACCGACGTACTAGTGCCGAATCACATGGAACCCTTCATCGTCGGCCGGGGGCATGAAGTAGCTGGTGATTTGCTGAAATTCGGCCTCACTCGCCGCAAAATCATGAGTCCCAGCCGCGTTTCGTTCCCTTAGCCGTGTCTTGCAGATGTGATCGGGAACATCCAAGAAGTGAAGTTCATGGTCGGCACCGGAGCGCTCCAAGATGCCGCGCATCCACTCGCGCTGTTTGCGGGTATTCGCGGGAAAATCCAGCACCACAGATGTTCCAGTGCGAAGCAGGCATTCGACATGCGGCCCGATGACCGCGCGCAGCCGCGCCGAGTATTGAACATAGTCGGCAACGGTGCGCATTTCTGCCCGATACAAGCGGGCGAGCCACTGGTCTTCGCTGATCAGGAGAGTGGTAGGCGCTGCGGCCAGTTCCGCAGCCAGGGTGGATTTGCCCGCGGCGATCTTGCCGCAGATGAGGAATAGCGTTGGCTTGACCTTAAGCACGAACCCTCTTCCCAAGAGCGCAGCGTTGTCGATCATGCTACGCCAACGCGCCTATTTTTTGGCGGCGTCCTTCGCCGCCGCGGCTCTGGCCGCCTGTACCCTCAGGTATTCAGAGTATGCCTTGGATTCGACTGCCTGGCTGATGAGGTGCATTTGAATCTCATCGCCGACCTGTGGCACATATTTTCCCAGGCCGAAGTCGGAGCGCTTGAGCGTCGTCTTGGCGTCAAAGCCGATCGTCGGTAGGTTGCTCCTCGGGTTTGTGCCGACCTTGACAACCATGACATCGAGTACGATTGGCTTGGTCACGCCATGGAGGCTGAGGTCGCCGGAAACCTTCAGCTGATCAGCTGCCGCGAGTTTCTCGACCTTGGTGCTCCTGAACGTCGCGGTCGGAAATCTGGCGGTATCGAAGAAATCCGTGGATCGAAAATCGTCATCGAGGGCGGGAACGCCGGTGTACAGGCTGCCCAGCGGAATAGTGACGGTGACCGAGGATTTGGTCGGGTCGGCCTGGTCAAATTCCAGCGTACCTACGCCCTGGGCGAACTGCGCCGCCGGACTCGAGAATCCCAGGTGATTCCATCGGAATACGCCCTGCGTATAGTCCGATTCAAGCGTATAGGTGGTGGCATATAGCGGCGATGAGGCGAGAACCAACGCGGCGGCGAAAGCAAAACGATTCATGGGGCGGACTCCTGTTTGGTGGGGCCGGCGACAGCCGGCTTTAAGCGGGGTGCAACTATGCCCGCGCCAGGCCGGATTAGTCCTGAAACGCCCCTGAATTCGGCTGAAATCCTCTGAAAAGCCCGCGTACGGGGCTATAGTGCGGATCGCAACGAACCTCTCCAAGACCCACACCCCTGGTACGCATGGATCGCCCAACTGCAATACCGCTTCGCATCGGCGCGTGGTGCGTCAATCCGACCTCCGGCCAGATTTCGCGGGCGGGAGAAATCGTCCGGATGGAAGCGCGGACGATGCGGCTGCTTATGTGCCTGGCCGAGCGAGCCGGTCAGGTGGTGAGCATCGACGAACTGCTCAATCAGGTTTGGTCCGGCGTCGTTGTTACTCCCGATTCCGTCTATCAGGCTGTCGCTTCGCTGCGCCGCCAGTTGGGGGATGACGCCAAGGAGCCCGCCTACATCGCCACGGTGCCGCGGCTTGGATATCGGATGGTGGCGACCGTGACTCCCTGGACGGACGCGTCAATCGAAGGTGAATCGCCCGCTCCGGTCCGCCGGCCTCGCTTGCGGACCATCGGCACCGCGCTTTTCCTTGTGCTCGTCATCGGTTTTCTATTCTACGAGAAGGCGCTGAACATCCCTCGCGCTACTGCGGTCGCCAGTGCGCCGCAAAAATCGGTCGCAGTGCTGCCATTTCTCGATCTGACCAGTCAGAAAATGGATGAGGAATACTTTGCCGATGGCATGACCGAGGAATTGATTGACAAGCTCAGCAAGATTCCCGGCCTTCGGGTGCCGGCCCCGACTTCCTCGTTCTATTTCAAGGGCAAGAAGATACCCATCGCCGACATCGCCAAATCCCTCGGTGTCGCCTATGTGCTCGATGGCAGCGTGCGCAAATCAAGCACGACTCTGCGCGTGGCGGCGCGGTTGATCCGCGCCAGCGACGGATACGTTGCGTGGTCCGAAACCTATGATCGGCCTTATGACGACAAGCTGGCGGTACAGGACGACATTGCGGGCGAAGTGGCGAAAGCGCTGAGCACGTCGATCAAATAGGCGTGTTCTTACCAAAAAGTTGCCTGCGTCCGGCGTTTGCCGTGCAGTAGCTGCAACTTTTATGTTCCTGGCGGGTTCTATGCACATCGTGGTGCGGAGGGCTGGGATAGTGCCGACTGCCCGGAAATTGGCACTACAATATTGACGCCGCAAACGATCAAGCAAGAAACGCCAGGAGATTTCGCAATGACCCTACCATTCAAGCAGCTCACCGCCCGACGATCGGCCAGTATCTGCATGGCGCTTCTCGGCACCGCGGCCCTTGCCGGCGCGGTTCGTGCCGAGGATTACACCAAGACATTCGTCGTCTCGAATCGCGCCAATGTGCGCGTCGAGACGAACGATGGCAGCGTCAGCATCACCACGGGCGACACCAAGCAGGTCGAATTTCGCGTTGAATACCAGGGTTACGAGTTGAACAAGAATTTGACCATCGAGTCCCATCAGCAGGGCGACGAGGTTGAACTCAGCGCCCGTATTCCGCACCGCTGGCAGTTTTCATTTGGCACGATCAGACGATTGCATATCGAAGTTCGCATGCCGAAGGACGCCGATCTGCGGGTCAGAACGGGTGACGGCTCCATCAAGGCCGCGAATCTTTCAGGAGACATCGATCTGAATACCGGCGATGGCAGCCTCTCTGTAAATTCGTTGACCGGCTCGATCCGCCTGCATACCGGGGACGGATCGATCGAAGCCACCGATCTCGATGGAAAGTGCGACGCTGTTTCCGGCGACGGCCGCATCCGTCTGACAGGGCGGTTTGATGTCCTGAGAGCCAAGAGCGGCGATGGCGGGATCGATGTGCGCGCCCTGCACGGCTCAAAGTTGGACGCAAGCTGGAGCATCGGCTCGGGTGACGGCAGCATCGACGTCGCCCTGGCGAATGATCTGCCGGCCGATATCGAGGTAAGCACCGGCGACGGACACATCAGTTCGGACATTCCGATCACCGTGGAAGGCACGCTCAGCAAATCACGAATCCGCGGCAAACTGAACGGCGGCGGACAGACGCTGACAATTCACACGGGAGACGGATCCATTCACCTCAGGCAGGCCTGAGAAAGCCGGTCGCGCGCTCGACGACACTTAGGTCCGTTCGAGCTTGACGACGCCCGACCAGCGCGCGGATTCGAGCATCCTGGGATCGGGATCCGGAAGCATCGCGAACAGCCGCAACATCCATGGCAAGCGCCTGAACTTCGCGGCGGCGCCCATGATCGACCACACGTCAGCGACCTTCCATCCGATCGCCTCGAAAAACCCGACGCCGTTGGGCGGTGCGAACTTCATCGGCGCATTCGCCAAATGCGCACCCATCTGCTGCTGCATCATTTTGACTATCGCTGGGGATGCCAAATCGATGAGCCACCAGCGGATGTTTGGCTCTGCCAGCAAATCTCCGGCCAGCGCCCGCACTTCCGCATCGTCCAGATAGACAAGCAATCCCTCCGTAATCACCAGCGTTTGTGTTGCTGGTCCCGGGGCTTCTCGTAGCATGGCGACGCGCGCCGCCGGATCCTTAAGATCGACTTTGATTCGCCTCAAGCGACAGCGCGGTTGGGCGCTTGCAAGCAGCCGCTCCTTTTCCTCGATGATCGCCGGCAGGTCGGCTTCGATCCATTCGAGTGAAGCCGGAAGTTTCAGCCGATAAGGCCTGGTATCGAGGCCCGCCGCCAGATTCAATACGCCGTTGCAGCCGCCCGCGATTGCGGTCTGAACAATGTCGTCGACGAGTTTGGTCCGTGCAATCAGCGGCCAGCCATTGCGCGCCTGGCGCGGCATCACCGCCGCGATCGCGTGCCCGCGCTCGCCGGCGAGCAGTTCCGCGTACGGGTCGTGAAACAGCGCATCAGGCCGAGCCGATTCCCAGGCGCGATAGACGGCAACCCACCGTGCGGTATCGGAAACGTTGGAAATGGGAGATGCGCTCAACGACCCCTCCGGCTCACCGTCAACCCTCCGGGTCGGATGCGCCGTCTATGATGATATACGACTTGCAACATCCCCTGGTCGTTGACACCTGAAAGGTCGCCGGACTATGGTCGAGCATCAGTCGCCAACGCGGATCTAACCATGACCACCCTCGACACCGGGACTTCCGATCTTTTGTCGGTTTTGGAGGATGGCGTGCTAACGCTCACTCTCAACCGCGCCGAAGCGCGCAACGCGATGAGCGAGGCCATGAATCAGGCATTGGCCCAGCAACTCGCGTCGGCGGAACTCGATCCAGCGGTCAAATGCGTGGTGTTGACGGGCGCGGGGAAGGGCTTTTGCTCCGGGGGCGATGTCAAGGCCATGTCCAATCGGGGCGCAAGAGGCTCAATAACCGTTGATGAGGCCATACATCGCCAGCGCGTGAATCAACGCGACACGGTGGGACGGCTTTTCACGATGCCGAAGCCCACGCTGGCTGCACTGCCTGGCGCTGCGGCCGGCGCCGGCTTCGCCCTCGCGCTGGCCTGCGATTTGCGGATCATGGCCACCACTGCTTTCATGACAACGGCATTCGCGCGGGTGGGCTTTTCCGGCGACTTCGGCGGTACCTACTTTCTGACGCAGCTCGTCGGATCCGCCAAAGCGCGCGAACTATACTATTTGTCCGACCGCCTGAGCGCCGAAGAAGCGTTGCGGCTCGGCGTGGTCAACTGGATTTGTGCGCCCGAAGAACTGACGGCGCGCACGCGTGAGATCGCCCGGCGTCTCGCGTCGGGCCCGAGCGTGGCGTACCGGTACATGAAGGAAAATCTCAACCGAGCCATGGGCGGGGAGGTCGATGAGTGCCTGGATCTTGAGGTAACCCACCACGTGCACTGCGCTGCGACCGAGGACCACCGCGAGGCGGTCAAGGCCTTCGTTGAAAAGCGCGAGCCAGTGTTCCACGGCCGCTAAACGCTGACTGTAAATCTGGAGCAGGCAATGAGACTTCGCCAAATCGCTCTGGTGGCCCGTGATCTTGCCGCCGCCCGCGCAGAAATTACCGGCGTTCTCGGCGTGGATTACGCCTATGACGATCCGGGAGTGGGCAAGTACGGCTTGTGCAACGCCGTCTTTCCAGTCGGCACCACGTTTCTCGAAGTGGTCTCGCCCCAGACCTCTGGAACCACGGCAGAGCGACTGCTCGAAAAACGCGGTGGAGACGGGGGCTACATGGTGATCCTGCAGGTCGATGATCTGGCCGCGGCCCGGGCTCGGGTCCACGACGCCGGCGCCCGCGTGGTCGATCAGATCGACCGGGAAGGCGCGGCCTTTACTCATATCCATCCGAAGGACATTGGCGGGGCAATTCTGTCCATCGATCGCATGATTCCGAAGGAGCGCTGGGAGTGGGGAGGTCCGCACTGGACTGAACACGTCCGCACGGACATCGCCGTCGCCATCGTCGGGGCGGAACTGCAAGCCGAGGAGCCGGCCGGGATGGCAAACCGCTGGTCCGCGGTGCTTGGCCGAGCGGCCACGAAGACCGGTGGCGGCTGGACCATCTACCTGGACGAGGGTGAGATCCGCTTTGTCGCGGCCCTGGATGGCCGGGGCGATGGGCTGGGCGGATTTGACGTTGCGGTTCGAAGTCCAAGCGATATTCACAGGCGGGCCAAGGCGATGGGGCTTCTCGATTCCAGCGGCGTAGTCATGCTTTCGGGTACGCGCGTGCGGCCGGTTGCGGCCTGATCTGCAAAGGCGGCGTCGTATCCGATTGATGGATGTATCTTCGCCAGGGACTTTCGCCCGCCATGGCGCAGTACTTGGCGTCGCGGCATTTGTTATCGGATGGCATGGGGCTTGGGCGCAGAGCGATGTCCCAGCCATTACGGGCAATGTTCGGGTCGACACGCTGCTCCGCCAAATGACGCTGGCAGAAAAGCTCACGTTGATTCACGACGCGCGCGAAGACCCGAGCACGTATCAAGGTCAGGCGGGGTACGTGGGCGGCGTTAAGCGGCTGGGCATCCCGGGATTGCGCCTCGCCGATGGACCACCGGGGGTGCTCACACGGCAGCGATCCCAGGCCGAGACGGCGACCATGGGTGTCGCCGCCAGCTTTGATGTCAGGTTGGCGCAGCTGAACGGAATGTTGATCGGCAGGGAAGCCCGTGCGCTCGGGATTGATGTGTCGCTGCAACCCTTTATCAACATCGATCGCGACCTGGCGCAGCGGCGTGCGTATAACACCTTCGGCGAAGATCCGCTGCTGACGAGTCTGATGGGCGCGGCTCTGATACGCGGCATCCAATCGCAGCACGTCATGGCCATGGCCAAGCACTATATCGCCTTTGATACCGCGGGCACCGACGTGTGGGTGGATGAGCAGACGCTGCACGAGGTCTATGTGCCGCCATTCGAAGCCGCGATCAAGGCCGGCGTCGCATCGGTGATGTGCTCCTACAATCATGTGAACGGGCAGTATGCATGCGGCAACCGCTCCGTGCTCTTCGGGATTCTGCGCGAGCAACTGGGATTCAAGGGATTCGTGACCTCCGACTGGGGCGCAACCCGCTCGGCGCTGTTCATCAATGCCGGGCTCGATCTCGAGATGATCGACGGGCCGGACAGCAACGGTTATCAAGAACCCGCGTTTCTCGGCGCGGAACCTGCCGCAGTGCCTCCGCCAGCGAATCCCGGCGGCGAAAGCATGGGCGATATCTATGGAGGCAGCATTCCGGAGGAGCCGGCCGGGGCCGGCGCCGACGATGAGGATTTCGGCGCGAAGGTCGAACCTTTGACCATCGCCGAGGCGCTCAAGATCGGCACGGTCAGCGAGGCCGCCGTGACGCGCGCTGCGGGCCATGTGTTGTACGAGATGGAACGATTCGGCTACTTGGAGGGCAATTCGAAGCACAGCGTGACCGCGCAATCGATCGAGGCCAATGCCCGGATCATCGAGCGGACCGGCGAATCTGCGGCGGTACTATTGAAGAATGTTGACGGTGCACTGCCATTGAATCCCGCCAACCTGGAGTCGCTCGTGTTGATTGGTCCGACCGCCGCACAGGTTGATGCCATCGGCATCAACGGCGAGCGGTCCATGGGGTTGCCCGAACGGCAGGTGGGTCCTCTCGATGCCTTGAAGAGGATCTCGGGCAAGTCAGACATTGCATTCGCGGTCGATGATGACATGACGGGAACGCCGATTCCCACGGATGTCTTGAGTCACGGCGGTGAGCCCGGCCTCGAGCGCCTAAGCCCAGGCGGCCGGCAGCGGGACCCCGCCGTGAATTTTACGATCCGGGGCGGTAATGCCCTGGCGCCGAACACCAAAGCCACGTGGATCGGCGAACTTACGCTCGCGAAAGGCGGCAGCTACTGGTTCTACCTGCAGGCGCTGGGCACGGATGCCAGCCTCTTCATTGATGGAAAGCGGCTGGGGGTGACCGGCACCTTTCAAGGCGATGTGCACGGCGACATTCTGCAGGCGAACCAAGACAATGTGGTGCCGACCACCGATGGTCTGGACAATGTGCGCCACGCGATGGAACTTTCGGCGGGCGCGCACGCGATCAAGATTGAAGTCAGTCCCGACACCTCCAACGCACCGGTGCAGGTGCGGCTCAACTGGTACACGCCCGAGCAACGCCAGGCAGACCACGAGGCGGCGATTGCCGCCGCCCGGCTTGCAAAAACCGCGGTGGTTTTCGTCTGGGCGCGCCGCGTTCCGGCCTTCGAGTTGGCGGGAGATCAGAACCGCCTCGTGGAAGAGGTGTGCGCGGTAAATCCGAACACCATCGTGGTGCTCAATACCAGCCAACCGGTGGCGATGCCCTGGGCCCATCAAGTGAAGGCCATCCTCGAGATGTGGTGGCCGGGCGATGAAGGTGGGTGGGCCACCGCCAAGATTCTGCTCGGCAGGATAAGTCCCGCGGGGCGCCTGCCCATGACCTGGGGCAGACGCCTGCAGGACTACCCGGCCACCGACCCTCGACATCCCGAGCGATCGGCCCAGGGTGTCGAGCACAAGACCACCTACAGTGAAGGCGTGAATGTGGGGTACAAGTGGTTCGATCGCGAGAACATCGAACCGCTGTATGCCTTCGGGCATGGCTTAAGCTATACGACATTCGTGTACTCAAATCTCAAGATCGTCACGGCTGCCGACGGCGGTCTCGATGTGAGCCTGCAAATAAAGAACACGGGCCCAGCGGCCGCAGATGAGGTACCGCAGGTGTACTTGGGCGCACCCAGCGATCATCCGGCCGGCGTGCAGTTCCCTGTGCGCAGCTTGGTGGCATTCGAACGCGTGCACCTATCTGCCGGAGCGGTGAAGGCAGTCCGGCTGCATGTAGCGCCACGCCAGCTGCAATACTGGTCCGTCGCCCAGGGAGGCTGGATTACCGCCGATGGTACGCGCACGATCAGTGTCGGCGCATCCTCGCGCGATCTTCGACTGGATCGAAGTATCGGATGCAATCGGCGAGGCTGCTCATGAGCGAAGCGAGCAAACCGATGAATGGCGGGCGGAGATCACGATGCGGTGGCTAACGGGACTCTTCCTGGCCGCTCTCGCGGCGGAAACGGCGCTGCGATTCTGGCTGGCGTCGCGGCAAATCAAGGCGGTGCGCGCTCATCGTGACCAGGTACCCGATCCATTCCGCGGCCAGATCGGCGTCGCGGACCACCAGCGCGCCGCCGATTACACGGCGGCCCGAGTGCGGTTCGGGCAATGGGCGTTGCTGTTCGAGGCGTTGATCAAGGTGCTGATGACCATCGGCGGCGGCCTTGCCGCCTTCGATGCGCTGCTGCGTCCCGTGCCGTGGAGCGAACCCTGGCACGGAGCCTTGGTGCTGTTGGCGGTGGTGTTATTTCTGCAGTTGCTTGGTTTGCCGTTCGGGCTATGGCGCACTTTTCGTATCGAAGCGCAGTTTGGATTCAACAGGATGACGCCGCGGCTGTTTGTGGTTGATCTTGGCAAACAACTGCTGCTCGGCGTGCTGCTTGGGCTACCGCTCGCGGTCGCAACCCTCGCCCTCATGCAGAGAGCCGGAGACTGGTGGTGGGCGTGGGCATGGCTGGTATGGCTGGTCGCAACCGTGGGACTGACATGGGCGGCGCCGCGCTTCATCGCGCCGCTGTTCAATCGATTCTCACCGGTCAGCGATGCCGCGCTCAAACAACGCGTCGAAGCGCTGGTCGAGCGCTGCGGCTTCAAGGCGCGCGGCGGCGTGTTCGTCATGGACGGCTCGCGCCGTTCCGCCCATGGAAATGCCTATTTCACGGGCATCGGACGCAACAAGCGCATCGTGTTCTTCGATACGCTGCTGGCGAGAATCGACCTGGAGGAAATCGCCGCTGTGCTGGCTCATGAACTCGGCCATTTCCGCCTGTACCACGTGCGCCAGCGTCTGGCGATATCGACGCTGGCGGTTCTGCTCGGGCTTGCGTTGCTCGGCTGGCTGGCGCGCCAGCCCGGTTTTTACAGCGCTTTGGGCGTTCCCGCAGCCTCGCCGCCGATGGCGATCCTGCTGTTCTTCCTGACGGTGCCGGTATTCGCGTTCTTTGCAACGCCGATCGGGTCGTGGTGGTCGCGCAAACACGAGCGCGCTGCCGACGATTTTGCGGTTGCACATACCGATGCCCGCAGCCTCGCCGCGGCGCTGGTGAAGCTGTATCGCGACAACGCGACCACGCTCACGCCGGATCCCGTGTACTCGGCGTTCTACGATTCCCATCCGCCGGCGCTCGAGCGCATTGCGAGTTTGAGCGCGCGCGCCTGACACCGGGCAGACGAGCGCGCCCCGTTACGATGGCTTGTCGGACCGCGCCGCCCGCCTCGCCGTCCAGGCCGCCGCTGCGAACACCAATATATTGGCGAAGATCACCGGCGAGGCATGGATCATCAAGCCGTACGCCAGCCACAGCAGCGAGCCGATCATTTGCGCCCCTCGTAGACGCGACGGGCGCGTGAAGAAGTAGGATGCGACGAAAACGGCGGTTGCCGACCATCCCAAGCACTCGATGGCGAGAGGATGCGTATCTGTCATGAAATGGTCTCCCGACCGAGTCCGGATGAAAGGCCGCATACCATATTCCATCGAGCAAGGACAGCTGTCAGGCCAGAAAGCTTCGTTCGAACGCCGATTCTTTTCATGCATGCAATCCTTGAACTGTGACGCAGGCGGTGCGGTGCAATCCAAATACAGCGTAGCGGGCCTTGGGTGGAAAGTGCTATACCCGCAATGCTGGTAGCGACGAAAGAGGGGACACATGAGCAATAAACCACCAAAACTTGATGCGGCATACCTCGAGCAAAAACGCCGGCAGCTGATGAAGCTGCGAGAGGAGCTGCGCGGAACTTCGAATGCGGCCGAAGCGGAAGAAACCAACGTAACAGCCGAATCGGCGCAAGCCCACGAGTACGAAGATGACGCGCAGAGGCTCGATATGCTGGAAAAGGAAGGCAACCTGGTCAGCCGCGATCTTGCGAGGCTGGCGCGGGTGGAACGTGCGCTCAATAAGATCGACGAAGGCACCTACGGATATTCAGACCTCAGCGGTCAGCGCATTCCCGACGATCGCCTCGAAGCCATGCCGGATGCTGCAACGACGCTGGCCGAACAAAAGGCGCGCGAACGGACCCGCTAAGATATGAAAGCAATCATAACCGGAGCAACCGGCATGGTCGGTGAAGGCGTCCTTCTCGAATGCCTGAATCATTTGGATATGGAACAGATCTTGGTCATCAATCGCAAGCCCGGCGGCGTGTCGCACCCGAAACTGCGTGAAATCATTCACAAGGATTTTTTCGATCTGCAGCCGATAGAACAGCACCTGAGTGGATTCAACGCCTGCTTCTTTTGCCTGGGAGTATCCTCCGTCGGAATGAGCGCAGAGGAATACAAGCACACCACTTACGATCTCACGCTGAACGTGGCGCGGCTGCTGGTGAAATTGAATCCGGAGATGACCTTTTGCTACCTCACCGGTGCAGGAACCGACAGCAGTGAACATGGACGCGTTGCCTGGGCGCGCGTCAAAGGTGCGACGGAAAATGCCCTGCTGAGGCTTTTCAGGCATGCCTACATGTTCCGCCCCGGTTTCATGAAAGCCACTCGCGGCCAGAAAAACGTCAAGAGTTATTACAAGTTCATCGCTTGGGCGTATCCCATCGGCAGGGCGCTATATCCCGCGGGCTTTTGTACGTTGCAAGAGGTGGGGCTGGCCATGATCAAGGCGGCTGACAAGGGTTATGCCAAGCAAATTCTGGAGGTGAAGGACATCGTTGCATTGGCCGCGCAATGAAGGCCGGAGCATGATCTTTTTCAACAAAAAGGGAATCGCCATGCGTGAGACCAAATACTCAGGGTCGCCGAATTTAAGCATCACGGTACTTGTGGCCGCCTCCTGCCTCCTGACCCTGTCGTTCGCATCGGCCGCCGGGGCGGCGTCCTGCGAGGACCTTGCCAGGTTTCCGGTGGCCGACGGCAAGATTACTTCGGCGGTTGCGGTTGCGGAAAACGCCGCGATCCCACTGCCCCCGTTTCCCATGTCGTTGAGCGCGCCGGCCGGCTTCTGCCGGGTGGCCGTTACGCTCACACCAACCTCCGATTCCGCGATCATGGCGGAGGTGTGGCTGCCGGATCCCGCGAAATGGAATGGGAATTATCTGGGTTCCGGCAACGGCGGTTTCGGCGGTACGGTTTCCGGGCCGGCGCTCGACATGCGCGGGGCGCTGGCACAAGGCTATGCGACAGCCGGGGATGATCTCGGCCACGAGGTGAAGTCCGTCGGCATTGATGGAACCTGGGTGCTCGGTCATCCGGAGAAAATCAAGGACTTCGCTTATCGGGCCGATCATGTGACCGCCGAATTCGCGAAGGCGTTGATTGCGGCCTACTACGGCCGCGCGCCGCAATTCTCATATTTCCGCGGCTGCTCCAATGGCGGTCACGAGGCCCTGATGGAGGCGCAGAAATTTCCCGGCGACTACGACGGCATCGTCGCCGGCGCTCCCGCGAATGCGTGGACCCGCATAACGACGGGTTTTGTGTGGAACGAAGCTGCGCAGCTCGGCACGCCACAGAGCGAAATTCCCAAGGCCAAGCTCGCGATGATCCAAAACGCCGTACTCGCCGAGTGCGACGCCATCGATGGCGTGAAAGACGGCATCATCAATGATCCGGCCATGTGTCACTTCGATCCCAAGGTTCTGTTGTGCAAATCATCGGATGCGCCGGACTGCCTGACGCAGCCGCAACTCGATGCTCTTCGCAAGATCTATGGCGGCCCGATCAACCCCAGCAACGGCAAGCCCATCTATCCGGGGTTTCCGCCGGGCTACGAGGGATTGCAGGGAAATTGGGACAGCTGGATCATCGGGCCAAAATCCTCGCAGAGTCAGTTCGCCAACCATTTCATGGGCAGCTTTGTACACGGCGATCCGAACTGGGATTTTCACAGCTTTGATTTTGCGAAGGATCTGGCGAGGATCGATGCGGCGCTCGGCGCGATCATGAACTCGGACAATCCTGATCTTCACGCCTTTGCCGCGCGCGGCGGCAAGCTCATTCTGTTTCAGGGCTGGGCCGACGCCGCCATCACGCCGTTGGGCACCATCCAGTACTATCACGACATTCAGAAAAAAATGGGCGCCGAACAGGCGCAACGCTTCGTGCGCCTGTTCATGGCGCCGGGCATGATGCATTGTGGCGGCGGCCCCGGCCCAAACAATTTCGATGCCGTAACCGCAATTGCGCAGTGGCGTGAGAAGAACCAGGCGCCGGAATCCATCATCGCCGCCCGCTATGCAAATCCAATGGCCGTCATGTTGGGAATGCCGAAAGGCGATGCTTTATCGACGCGGCCACTGTGCGCCTATCCCAATGTTGCTCATTGGAACGGCAACGGTTCGCCTGACGAAGCACAAAATTATACTTGCGGCGCTGCCGGCCAAGACAAGACGGGTCCAGCGCCGCATTGAATGGTTTGTGTCAAAGATCAGTTGGGGCTGCTCATTTATTCCGCGTCGAACGCGCCTGCCTGCACTTCCATGAGCATGACTTGGCGCCGGCGGGCGAACTCCTCGAGCCCCTGGCGCAATTGCGCGTCCCCCGCCACCTGCCGGTACGCATAACCGTACGCTTGCGCGATGAGCGCAAAGTCGGGAGGCGCGATGTCGACCGCGGCCGGCGCGATTCCCGCATCGATCATGAAGGATTTGATTTCGCCGTAGCCGCGGTTGTTCCACACGACGATGAGTGTCCATGCATTCACGTCGCGCAGCACGCCAAGTTCGCCGAGCGTGAATTGCATCCCGCCGTCACCGACCAAACAAACTATCGGCCGATCGGGCGCCGCAAGTCCGGCACCGGTGGAGGCGGGCAGGGCATAGCCGAGTGTGCCGAAGCCGGTTGCCGAGTTGAACCAGGAACCCGGTTCGGCGGCCGCGAACCCGAGATTGCCGGCATATACTGGCTGCGTCGAGTCGCCCACCATGATCGCTTGCGGCAATTGCCCACGGATTGCCTCGAGCAGCGCAATCTGGCGGCGCTGGGCCGGCCTGAGCAGCGCCGCCGCGGCGCGCCGCACCGGCGCCACCCGGTCGAGCGCCGCTTGCGCACGCCTCGGACCGAGATCGCAGGCGAGCAGCGCCTCGAGTATGACTTGCACATCACCGAGAATCGCCAGCTCCGGGCGTGCATTGCGCACCATCTGCTCGGCATCCAGCTCGATGCGGATGAGTCCCGGCGGCTGCGGCAGCTCGCTCACCGCGTACATATCGTAATCGGTCGGCCCAAGTTCGGTGCCCACTGCCAGCACCGCATCGCTTGCCCCAATCAGGGCGCGCACCGGGGCGAGCGAGGCGCTGTAGGAGATGCCCAGGGGATGTGCGGGCGGCAACAGCCCGCGTCCATTGATGGTCATGACGACCGGGGCGTTGAGACGCTCGGCGAGCGCGGCTAGCGGCGCCGCGGCGCGCAGCGCGCCGCCGCCAGCCAGAATCAGAGGTGCGCGGGCGAGCGCAAGCCGCCGGGCGGCCTCGTCGAGGGCGCTCTGCGGCACTCCCGGGCGGCCCACGATCGCCCGAGTCGGAGCGGGTAGTCCGGCCGC